>LWDU01042157.1_pt1 | contig 97094 bp, 97 predicted proteins | sample 727161 | NCBI WGS metagenome assembly LWDU01 (sample SAMN04566230, study PRJNA314399) | hydrothermal vent metagenome | isolation source: deep sea hydrothermal plume seawater | place: Mexico: Gulf of California, Guaymas Basin | collected 2004-07-11 | reverse complement strand
CATATCGTGATAGACGTCAACGTAAGAGACAATTCCGTTCATTGTGGATTGCTCGAATTAATGCAGAAGCACGAAACAATGGTCTTTCTTATAGCCGTTTCATTAATGGTTTGAGTAAGGCTTCTATTGAAGTTGATCGTAAAGTATTAGCAGATCTTGCTGTATTTGATAAAGTGGCATTTGGAGCCTTAGCCGAACAAGCTAAAGCCAGTCTCGCTTAGATCTTCAATACAATAGATTAAACGGGGAAAGGCTTAAAACCTTTCCCTTTTTTTATGGCCATGGATGGCCTGTATGACGCGAGAGGACACGACTGCATGGATGCAGGAGGTAGGGCGAAGCAGGAAGCCCGAGCCGAGGAGTCCGAAGCGGCGTGGTGACTCTAGCACTATGTATATAGAGTCTTAATAGTTCTAAGCGGTTACAATAATAAAATTATGAACGATACCGAGAAATTACAAGCTGAAGCGATTGCAGAAGTTGAAGCTTCTGTTGATCTAAGTAGTCTGGATCAGATTAGGGTAAATTATCTTGGTAAAAAAGGCTTGCTCACACAGCAATTAAAACAATTAGGCAAATTACCTGCTGATGAACGTCCTCAGGCAGGTCAAGTGATCAACCTTGCCAAAGCTGCTGTTCAAGAAGCGATAGAATCTCGCAAAACCTTACTTGAAGATGAGCAATTAAACGAACAAATCAAACAAGGGCGACTAGATATTACGTTGCCCGGTCGAGGTGGTAAGCGAGCTGGTTTACATCCGATCACATTAACCTTGCAGCGTATCGAATCACTTTTTCAACAAATAGGCTTTGATGTCGTTGAAGGTCCCGAAGTTGAAGATGATTATCATAACTTTGAAGCACTAAATATTGCTGAAGATCATCCTGCACGTGCAATGCACGATACGTTTTATTTTCCTGATGGGCGTTTATTAAGAACGCATACTTCATCGGTACAAATTCGAATGATGCAGAATGATAAACCGCCATTTCGTTTTATAGCGCCTGGTCGAGTTTATCGTTGTGATTCAGATATGACGCATACACCGATGTTTCATCAAGTCGAAGGGCTTATTGTTGATGAATCAGTGACATTTGCTGAACTAAAAGGCTTATTGATTGATTTTCTGGAAATTTTCTTTGAAAAAGAATTAGAAATACGTTTTCGACCTTCTTATTTCCCGTTTACAGAACCTTCCGCCGAAGTTGATATTATGGGCGAGCGTGGCTGGTTAGAAGTATTAGGCTGCGGCATGGTGCATCCCAATGTTTTAAAGAATGTCGGTATCGACCCTGAGAAATATACCGGTCTTGCTTTTGGCATGGGCGTGGAGCGTTTAGCGATGCTTTATTACGGTGTTGATGATTTACGTTCATTCTTCGACAATGACCTACGTTTCCTAGAACAATTTCACTGAGGATATCTCTAAAAATGCACTTTTTCCGCGATTAATATGCCGTTCTTAATTAAATCATTCATGGTAAACAGCGTCAGCTCCGTGCTCGAATGCTCACAGAGCAGGATCTCCTCATGTATCAATATATACACTGCGGTTCTCGGCTTTGGCATCCTGCGTCGCTCTACCTCCTGCGTCCATGCAGTCGTGTGCGCGGTGCTTCCTCGTTCTCACGAAAAAATCACTATTTTTAGAGACATCCTTATATCTTTAGAGAATGAATTATGAAATTCAGTGAAAGTTGGTTGAGAGAACTCGTTAATCCTAAGATTGATTCTGAAACATTAATGCATCAATTGACCATGGCGGGTCTTGAGGTAGATGGTAATGAGCCTGCATGTGCTCCCTTTGATGGATTGGTCGTTGCAGAAGTGAAATCTGTTACGAAGCACCCTGATGCAAAAAAACTGCATATCTGCAAAGTAGATTGTGGCGAAAAAGACTTATTAACCATTGTTTGTGGTGCAAGTAATGTTAGAGAAGGTCTACGTACCGTCTTAGCAAAAGTGGGTGCTACTTTGGCAGATAAACCAAAATTAGAAGCGGTTGAATTAAAAGGCGTGCTTTCTCATGGCATGCTTTGTTCGGCTAGTGAGATTGGCCTAGGTCAAGTTGGCAAGGGCGAAGAAAATGACGGAATTATTGAATTATCCGTAAATGAGCCCGTAGGCAAAGCGTTAAACGAAATCATCGATATTGAAGACAATATTATTGAAATATCGTTGACGCCAAATAGAGGCGATTGTCTTAGTCTTCGCGGTATTGCACGTGAAGTCGCTGTCTTTAATCAGCTTGAACAGCCTAAATTCACAGTTAAATCTGTTGATAGCTCATCTAAAGTTACACGTAAGATCAAATTATCTGCTGAGTCAGCTTGTCCGCGATATGTTGGTCGTGTGATTGAAAATGTAGATGTCAGCAGCAAAACACCGCTTTGGCTCTCTGAAAAGTTACGCTATTCAGGTATTCGCAGTATTAATGTTGTTGTCGATATCACTAATTTTGCCATGCTTGAACTAGGTCAGCCCATGCATGCGTTTGATAATGACTACTTGAAAGGTAATATTGAGGTTCGATATCCCCAAGATAACGAGAAATTAAAGCTTCTAGATGAATCAGAACATGAGCTTAAACCAGGTACATTGTTGATTGCTGATGATAATGGGCCGTTGGCCATGGCTGGTTTAATGGGTGGCTTTGATAGTGCGGTAACGCCAGACTCGAAAAATATATTTCTAGAAAGTGCCTTTTTTATGCCAGAGGTGATTTCTGGAGAAGCACGCCAGTATGGAATGCATACAGAATCATCGCATCGTTTTGAGCGCGGTGTTGATCCTCAACTTCAAAAAGCGGCCATTGAACGTGCAAGTGAGTTAATTCTTCAATTGTGTGGTGGTGAAGCGGGCCCTGTTGTTGAAATGACTAGCGAAGAAAATATACCAAGTAATACTCAGGTCATTTTAAGAAAACCTCAGATTAAGCGCGTATTAGGTATAGATTTAGATGACCAATTTGTCACGGATACGTTTATCAGCTTAGGAATGGATTGTAAATCTGATGAAAAACAATGGTTTGTCGTTGCTCCTCCACATCGATTTGACATAAATATTGAAGTTGATTTGGTCGAAGAGTTGGCTCGAATTTATAGTTATGACGCCATTACCGTGGCTACGCCCAGTAATCATTTAAAGATGCGACGTCCAAATCAGGCGCATTTATCGGTTAAGAAAATTCGAGATATATTAATTAACCGAGATTATCAGGAAGTAATTACCTATAGTTTTATCGATCCTGACTCGAATAACTTATTGAATAACCAAGATAAAAGCTTAATTCTAGCTAATCCGATTGCTCCAGAATTATCAGCAATGCGAAGTAGTCTTTTACCGGGCTTACTTAATTCACTGCGATACAACATTAAACGTCAACGAGCCAGAATTAGGCTCTTTGAAACAGGCTTAGTTTTTAAAGGTTGCGATGATCTTAAACAAAATTATCATGTTGGTGGGTTGTTACATGGGAATACTAATGAAAAACAATGGGATAAAGAAAATATCTCATCTGATTTCTATGATTTAAAGTGCGATGTTGAGGTTATTTTATATTCTGTAGTCGAAGCAGGAAGAATTGAATTTAAAGCAAGTAAATCAGAAGTCTTACATCCAGGACAAGCAGTAGATGTCTTAATTGATGGAAATGAAATAGGTTATTTTGGTCAATTACACCCTAAAATAGCGTCAAAACTCGATTTAACTAATGCCGTCTATCTATTTGATTTTGAAGTGAAAAGTTTAAATAAAAAAGATGCGCTTAAGTTTCAAGCGATATCCAAATTCCCGTCGATTAGACGAGACATTTCAGTGTTAATTGATGAAGCTGTACCACTTGCTGAGATAATATCGAGTGTGGAATCTGATGCCACTGAGGCATTATCCAAGTTAGAGTTATTTGACGTATATCAGGGCGAAGGTATTGAAAATAACAAAAAAAGTATTGCTTTAGGCTTGACCTTTCAAGTAACTTCTAGCACTCTTAGGGATGAAGAGGTTGAAACCATTATGGTGAACATTGTAGATGGTCTATATAATAAATTCGGTGCGAAACTGAGACAATAATTATGGCAGCACTGACTAAGGCTGAAATGGCGGAAAAACTATACGAAGAACTTGGCTTAAACAAGCGTGAAGCCAAGGAAATCGTAGAAATGTTTTTTGAAGAAATTCGATCCGCATTAGAGTCTGGGAGTCAGGTCAAACTTTCCGGTTTTGGAAATTTTGATTTGAGAGACAAAAATCAACGTCCGGGACGAAACCCGAAAACGGGTGAAGAAATTCCTATTAGCGCACGGCGCGTAGTGACATTTCGTCCAGGACAAAAACTAAAGGCACGGGTAGAGGCATATGCTGGAAGCGTCCAACAATAGTGAATTACCGGCAATACCGGGAAAACGATATTTTACAATAGGTGAAGTTAGTGACCTATGTGCTGTAAAACCACACGTTTTACGTTATTGGGAACAGGAGTTTCCACAACTTAAACCACTTAAGCGTCGTGGTAATCGTCGATATTACCAACGTCATGATGTCATTCTTATTAGACAAATCAGAAGCTTGCTTTATGAGCAAGGTTTTACCATAGGCGGAGCTCGTTTACGTCTTTCTGGTGATGAAGCTAAAGATGATTCAAATCAAAGCCAACAGATTATCAAGCAATTAAGGAGTGAGCTGGAAGACGTTCTGGATATTTTAAGACGTTAGCTTTTACATTTCTGCTTTTATACGGTTTCTGTTTCAATCTTTTTGGTCATTTCTTCTTAACTAGTGGCTGAAATATCAATCTTTAGTTATATTTCATTTGAACAATACGGGGCGTAGCGCAGCTTGGTAGCGCACCTGCATGGGGTGCAGGGGGTCGGAGGTTCGAATCCTCTCGCCCCGACCATATAAAAATAAAAAGTCTCTTATAGAGATTTGAGACTTTTTATTTATATAATGGATTTAGGGAGAATGTGAGCAGAATTGAGGTTCACAAAATCGCAGGAGCGATTTTGAACAGCGTAGCTGGCTCAAAGGGCGTAGCATACGGATGTGCGGAGTCAATCTTCTCGCCCCGACCATTAAATAATTATAAATTAATTAATCAGTAAAAATTCTATGATAAAAACGTACCTATATTCATTTCTAATCTTTTCACTTTTTCAAATTTCGGCATGTAGTAAAGAGACCGATCCTAAAAAAGCATTTGATAACGGTGATTATGAGACTGCATTGAGTTTATGGATGCCATTAGCGGAGAACGGAGATGTTGAAGCACAAAATTATCTCGGCATTCTTTATTATTTAGGTTTAGGTGTTCAAAAAGATTATAAAAAGACACTTAAATGGTATGGACTTGCTGCCAAAGCAGGTCATGCTGATGCCCAGAGAAATTATGCTGATATGATTAATTATGGACGCGGCATACAAAAAGATAATTATCAGGCCTATATATGGTATTTTGCTGCTTCTCAGCAAGGAAATGAGAAAGCTGAAAGTCAGATTACAGCGATTGCCGCATCAGGCAATTTGACACCCAATCAACAGATGCACGCAAAAATTGCAGCAAATGAGTTTATTATGGATGAAACAAAACGTTTCATGAGTCACGATACTTATATAGATAAAAACTGATAATTAGTTATGTGTGGAATTGTAGGCGCGGTTGCTCAACGTGATGTTTCTCCTGTTTTACTGGAAGGCTTAAAGCGGCTTGAGTATCGAGGTTATGATTCCGCAGGCTTAGCCGTTCTTAATCATGACAAGCAATTACAACGTATCCGCGTACAAGGAAAAGTAAACGAACTAAAGCAGGAACATCAGGCTTCACCTTTAAAAGGTGGAACAGGTATAGCTCACACACGATGGGCGACGCATGGCAAACCCAACCTAAACAACGCTCATCCGCATATATGTCGAGATACCGTTGCTCTTGTACATAATGGAATTATTGAAAATCATGAGCAGCTTCGAACAGAACAAATTGCATCTGGTTTTGAGTTTACTTCAGAAACAGACACAGAAGTGGTGGTTCATGCTGTTTATGAAGCCTTGCAATCAACTCCTGATCTTTTACAAGCCGTCTTTACAACAATAAAACAATTGAAAGGTGCTTATGCATTAGGCGTCATTAATAATGCTGAGCCAGACAGGTTAATTGCTGCAAGAGAAGGTAGCCCATTGGTTATTGGTGTTGGAATTGGTGAATACTTTATCGCTTCCGATGTTTTTGCATTGTTACCTGTTACACAACGATTCATATTTCTAGAAGACGGTGATGTTGCTGATATCACGCGCGATAAATTAACTATTTATGATTCGAATCAAAACATTGTCGAACGTTCAATTAGCGTTTCGGAATTAAATGCGGATGTAGCAGATAAAGCCGGTTATCGGCATTACATGTTAAAAGAAATATTTTCCCAACCGAATGCAATTGCAGAATCACTAGTGAATCGTACAAACGATGGTCAGGTTGTTTCAAATGAATTTGGACAAGATGCGGAATCAATATTTCAACAAGTAAAAGCAGTTAAAATAGCCGCTTGTGGTACTAGTTATCATGCTGGTTTAATCGCCGCACATTGGTTAGAAGAAATTGCACAAGTTCCTTGTCAGGTAGAAATAGCGAGTGAGTATCGATATAGAAAATCGGTAATTGTCGATAACACCTTGTTTGTCTCTATCTCTCAATCTGGTGAGACTGCCGATACACTTGCCGCATTGCAGTTGGCCAAAAAATCAGGTTTTTTAAGTACTTTGGCAATTTGTAATGTTGCTGAGAGTTCATTAACAAGAGAAGCTGAACTTGTTTTTCTGACCCATGCCGGTCCTGAAATAGGTGTGGCGTCGACTAAAGCATTTACAACACAACTAGTAGGATTATTTTTACTGGTTGTAGCCATTGCAAAACACAATGGCCTGTCTAATGAGGAAGAAGCGAGCTTTGTTAAACAACTAGAAAGCTTACCTGGCCGAGTAAATCAGTTACTGCAGTTTAAAGATGATATTGAAACAATGGCAAAGGACTTTGCTGACAAACATCATGCCTTATTTCTTGGTCGAGGTAGTTTTCTGCCCGTGGCGATGGAAGGGGCATTAAAGTTAAAAGAAATTTCTTATATACATGCAGAAGCATATGCAGCGGGTGAATTGAAACACGGGCCTCTTGCACTAGTTGATGATGATATGCCGGTTGTTGCCGTTGCCCCGAATAATCATTTACTGGAAAAGCTGAAATCAAATTTGCAAGAAGTGCAGGCACGTGGAGGAAAGCTCTATCTGTTTGCTGATAAAGCAAGCGAAGTTGAATCTACAGAAGGTGTCTATGTGCTTAAAATTAATGCAGTTTGTGATTTCATGGCACCTATACTTTATACAATACCTTTACAGTTACTAGCTTATTATGTCGCGGTAATAAAAGGTGCCGATATCGACCAACCTCGCAATCTTGCAAAATCTGTCACAGTTGAGTGACAAGTTTTCACAAGCGAGTATTATTTATCATAAAATATGTAATTTGGGCTACGTCAGTAGTTGTTTATATATAGTAGCTTGACTATGTATCGAGCTAGACAATATCGAAAAGCTAATTATCTATGATAACTAATAAATCAGAATTAATGATAAAGGTCTTAATTGTTGATGATGACGATGATGTCCTTAATTTACTTGAAACTTGGCTGACTAAAGAAAAATACGATGTCAAAAGAGCATCGTCAGGTTTAGAGGCTTTAAATCTCGTTGGCATTTATGCGCCAGACCTGGTTATTACTGATCTTTACATGGAAGGTATGGACGGTATGGCATTACTAACAGAATTACATAATGATAACCCGTTGCTACCGGTTATTATGTTAAGTGGTCAGGCTCAAATCCCCGATGCTATTAAAGCAATGCATTTAGGAACCTCTGCATTTTTAACTAAGCCTATTAATCAAAATGAATTCCTGGAGACGGTCAGTAAAGTTAGTCCCAATCTTTCAGATAAAAGCTCATTTAATGAATTCGCGAAGAGCATAGTTTTTGAGAGTAAGGCAATGTCAGACATCGTTGAGATGGCCAGTTTGGTTGCTGACAATGATGTTTCTGTTTTCATTACAGGTTCTACCGGTTCGGGCAAAGAAGTCATTGCTAAATCAATACATGCTGCGAGTTCGAGACGAGACCGGCGTTTTATCGCAATAAACTGTGGTGCTATTCCTGAACAATTACTCGAGTCTGAATTGTTTGGACATGAGAAAGGTGCATTTACTGGAGCCAATGTTAGACATGAAGGTTTGTTTCAAGCTGCAAATGGCGGCACTATCTTCCTCGATGAAGTTGGTGATATGCCACTAGCCTTACAAGTTAAGTTATTAAGGGTTTTGCAGGATTTTGAAGTCCGACCAGTTGGTTCAACAAAAACTTATCCGATTGATGTGAGGTTAATTTCTGCAACACATAAGAATCTGGAAGAAGCCGTAGAAAAAGGCGAGTTTAGAGAAGATCTTTACTATCGATTGAAAGTAATTCCTTTAGATATTCCTAACCTTGCAGAACGTCAGGAGGATATTCCTGTGTTGGCAGAACATTTTCTATCAGATTTTTCTAAAAAACATCATCAAACCAAAAAGAAATTCTCACCGGATGCAATGAGGTATCTTGTTTCTATGCCATGGCCTGGAAATGTTCGGCAGTTAATTAATGTTATTGATTTGTGTGCGACATTAGCAAAGAACAAGAATATACCGTTTAGTTTGGTTAAAAATGCAGTACATGATGACCCTGTACAATTACAAACACTTAAAGAAGCTAAACATGAATTCGAACGTGGCTATTTATTGAGTGTGCTACGAATTACTCACGGTCATGTGGCTAACGCTGCGAAAATGGCAGGGCGCAACCGTACTGAATTTTACAAATTATTAAATCAGTATGGTATTGAACCGGCAAAATTTCGCGATAAAAATATTATTGAAAAGGAAGTAAATTAAAGGGATGAATTTATGTCAGATGAAAAAATTATTGTCCAGGTAGATCCTGATTTAGAAGAATTAATTCCAGGTTTTCTAGAAAATCGTAAGTTGGATATAGAAAAATTACGATCGGCATTAAACGAAAAAGATTTTGTAAATCTTGGATCAATAGGTCATAGCATTAAAGGTGTTGGTGGAGGCTATGGCTTTGACCTTATGTCAGAATTTGGTGCAAATATTGAGATTGCAGCGAAAGAAAATAATGCTGATGTTATTCAAGAAAATATTGATCGATTATACCACTATCTCAAATGTGTCGAAGTTGAATATACTTGATTGAATCTGGTTTCTGAAAGGTGTTATTTTGAATAAAAATGATAACCAGGGTATATCTACCAAGTCTACTTACCGGATAACATTTTTACTTGGTCTCGCATTTAGTATTACGCTGATGCAAAGCACATGGAAAACCGCGATCGAGCGAAAACAAAAAGATTTTCATTTCGAAATCCTGTCGATTCAGCAATCTGTAACCAATAATGTATTAACTGGGAACGATGTTACGAACAATGTTGCTTCTTTAATTTCTTCTAACAACGATATTCTATTAAATCAATTTGATACATTTGCAAATGATATTCTTGATAGATATGAGCATATTGAAGCAATTAATTATTATCCCTTAACAAAAAATAATGCGAACAGTGAGTTTCGTTTGCGATATGAATCTTCCCGAAATAAAAAAAGAATAAACGTTGGTGACGATGTTTATGTAAATAAAAAATATATTGATGCTATTAATACATCTATCATTTCTAATGCAGTTGTGCCTGCACCACCCGATTTAGAGAGTGACCCTGATAGAAAGTATTGGTTATTTAAAGCAATTTATAATCATGACGATTCTTTGCTGGATGGAAAAAATAAATCTATGGCTAAAGTTAAAGGTTTAGTATCAGTATTGGTGTCGCCAACAAAATTATTAGGCAATAAAGGGGAGGGGAGTAGTTTAACGATCACTATATTTAGTGATACCTCCAATTTGTATGGTCGGCAACTATTATATTTTAATGATCCTGATTTGAAAGGATCTGAAAAGTTATGGAAGGTAGATAAACTTACTGAAGAAAAACTTATTCAACTCCCGCCATATTCCATCAAGATAATTATCGAAAAGAATCTCTATTTTTCTGAGCTCGAATATCATTTGCTATTAGTCGCTTTATTGATAAGCGTAGGAATAATAATGATGTTGTACGGATTGGTTCGTGCGAAAGTGCAGCAGGAAGAAGAATTAAAAACAAGAAATGCTGTCATTGAGCAACAAGTTGAAAAGCAAACAAAAGAACTAGCTATTGCAAGAGATGAAGCGCTTGAGGCAGTGCGAATGAAGTCTGAGTTTCTGGCAAGCATGAGTCATGAAATTAGAACGCCACTAAATGCAATCATAGGCATGAGTGACTTGATGTCGGAGACGAAATTAACAAACGAACAGGGTCGTTATGTTAGCGTATTTAAAAAAGCGGGTGATGCGTTATTAAGCCTGGTAAATGACATACTTGACCTTTCTAAAATAGAAGCAGATCAACTGGTTTTAGAAGCGATTCCTTTCAATGTTTTGGAACTGATTGAAGAAGTTGCGGAAATATATGCATTAAAAGCATCAGATAAAAATATAGAAATTATTCCTCGTATTGATGCTGGCGTAAATATTTATCGTATTGGTGATCCTGGCAGGTTAAAACAAATCATTCTGAATTTGATTAGTAATGCATTGAAGTTTACTGACAAGGGTGAAATTGTAGTTGCACTTTCAAACGAAAATGATACCGAAGATAATAATCAACTCCTTATTTCTGTGAGTGATACAGGAATTGGCATTCCAAAAACTAAACTAGAAGCAATATTTGCCAGTTTTACTCAAGCGGATACATCGACAACTCGTAGGTATGGCGGCACAGGTTTAGGCCTGACTATTACAAAACGTTTAACTGAAATGATGGGTGGCAAAATTTGGGTGGAAAGCGAAGAAGATAAAGGTAGCTGTTTCTTTGTGCGAGTTTCACTGCAAGAACAAACGCAGCATTCAACGATTAAAAGAGATTTTAATAACAATAATATAATGATTGTTGACTCTAGAATGAATAATTGCCTGAGTATTGAAGAGCAGTTACTTGCTTCAGGAGCAATTTGTTTTAAAGCTAATAGTATAGAAGAAGCTAATGAAATTCTTAATCATAAAACTACGCCAGAAGTAATGCTGATTGACAGTCGCCAGATGTTTTCTGATGATGAAATAAATATATCTTTAAATGAAGATGTAACCTTCGATAATATTATATTATTAGTTAATCCTAAAGACATGAGTAAACATTCTGTCTTAGCTAAAAAAAGTGGTATTAAACATTTGTTGCTTAAACCAATTAAACGTAAGGAATTGTTTAAAGAAGTAAATAAAGTAATCAATAACAAAGATGAAAGTCTTATTAATAATGTTGAGCAGATTGAGAAAAAAGAAGAAGTAAAAGCAAAGCATATATTGTTGGTTGAAGATAATCCTGATAATCGTTTGTTAATCAAGGCGTATCTCAAGAAAACACCACATAGTTTGGATGAAGCAGAAAACGGCTCGGTCGCTGTCGATATGTACAAACAGGGAAGCTATGATTTAGTTTTTATGGATGTGCAAATGCCGGTAATGGATGGGCATGAAGCAACTCGACTTATAAGGTCATGGGAAAAAGAACAGAAAATGTCTCCCGCAAAAATTGTGTCGTTAACCGCACATGCTATTAAAGAAGAAATTGATAAATGCATAGATGCGGGTTGTGACACACATCTCAGTAAGCCAATTAAAAAATCAACGTTATTACAAACGATTGAGGAATTGAGTTAGAGAGCAATTCACGATTTATTTATTTTTGGCGCTTCATTACTTTATAGAAAACTGTCGTAACTCAACGACGAAAAAACACGGGTGTAACAGTAAAATTGTTAGCCAAGACTCAGGCTATAGCTCATGTCTACAGTGTCATCCCCATTCTAAGTAATTGTTATCTAGTCATAGCTATAGCGGGTTTATTGATGTTTAGTCTCTGATTTATGTGGTTTTGCTTTGGCATAGCGATTGCGATACTCACTTAACTGTATAGATAGAGATTGTTCGCATGGTAAAATTATTTGGATTCAGGATCACCCCATTTTTTCTTTTTATTCTGGGCATGGAATGTTTGGCACTATTAGTCTGTTTTTATATGGGTACTTTATTGTATAAAGATGCGGGGCTGGTATTTCAATTGAGCTAATTGACACTTCTGTTTACTCAGGCTTATTTCTGATTATTTTAATTTCTATTTTAACTCCTGGCTTCTTTTACCAAGCGAAGGTTATAAATTATGTTAAGAAATCGATTGTTGAAAAAATGATCGGTTTTATTGGGGCATTGATTACGATGATGGTAATTTTATTTACCAGTAGTTCAGGATGGGATTCAAAGGCACTTTTTATTGCAGCTTTAATAAGCGCAGGTGTTGGTTTAGCTATTAATCAAGCAGGGCTACTTGGTAAATACTGGCGTTTTCTAGTACGAAATGGAGTGAACTAAAGAATTAGTTTTGAGAGGATTTTAAAATCTTTGTGTGAAGCATCGCGTAACCATTCAAACAAAACAGACTCAGTGTTTAATAAGGTGCAGTCAGCCTGATTTAATCGTAACAGTGTCATCTCATAGCTTGTCGGTTGTCGAGAAGCTATAGCATCTGTAACAACGAATACATCATGTCCTTCGGCAATAAATTCTATCGCGCTTTGTAGCACACAAATATGTGCTTCAATACCCGTCAATATAATCTGTTTTTTATTGATCTGTTTGAGGTGTTCCGGTAGTTGATCTGCACCAAGGCAGGAAAACCGGGTTTTATCAAAACTTCTTGAAGCGTCTGTGAGTTTATTAGTAATAAATTCTTCAATTGGTCCCAAACCTTTTGGATATTGAGCCGTAGTAATGATTGGAATATTCAACTGATTTGCTGCATCTAATAGAATCAGAGTATTTTTTCTTAAACGTGATATTATTTTATCCGGAATAGCTGAACTTAGTTTTTCTTGAATATCAATAATAATGAGGCAACTGTTATCAGCATCACACAGACTATTTTTTGCTACGCTCATTGTTAAATTAACCAGCCATTAACGAGTTTAAGATCATCGGGTGATAGTGTCCCCGCTGCTTGTTTAAGTTTAAGTGTATTTAAGATGTAGTCGTATTTAGCCTTGCTATAATTTTTTCGTGCTTCTGAGGTTGCGCGTTGTGTGGCTACGACATCGACAGCAGTACGTGTTCCTACTTCAAAGCCAGCCTCGCTGGCTTCCAATGCTGTTTCACTTGAAATAACAGCCTGTTTTAATGCTTTGACCTGACTAATACCAGATATCACTCCGAGATATGATTCTCTTGTAAGGCGTTGAGCAGAACGTCTGGACAGTTCTAGCTGATGCATTGCTATATTGTAATTCTCATGTGCTTCTCGTGTTTGGGAACTGACCAGACCTCCAGAGTAAATAGGAATATTTAATTCAAGACCAATAGAAGAAGCATGCGTTTTGGTTGAACCAAAACGTCCACCGGAAGAATCATATCCATGTGATGCTACTAAATCGAGCGTAGGATGGTGACCTGATGACTGACGTTTAATTTCATTTCTAGCTGTTTCTGTAGCATGTCTTGCGGCTATGATGCCTATGTTTTGGTCAAGAGATAAAGCTGTCCAACTTTCAATGATTTCCGGATCAGGTCGAACTAAGGGCATGTTTTTTCCGAGAGCATCGAAATTTTTAACATAATCTCCAGTTAATTCACGTACGGCTTCTTGAGCATTATCAATATCATTTATCGTTAGAATCTCCCGTGCAACTGCAAGGTCATAACCTGCTTGTGCTTCTGTTGCATCAGTAATTGCACTTAAACCGACTTCAAATCGTTGGTTTGCTTGTTCAAGTTGTCGAGCTAAAGATTTGACTTCAGCTTGTGAGAATTCAAGGTTGTCCATACTGGCAAGCACATCAAAATAACGCTCAGAAATACGAATAATTAAGTCTTGTTGAGCTTCAACTAGTTCAGCTTCGGATTGATTGATTTCACTGTCAGCCTGTTTCAACGCCATTAAACGATCTCGTCTGTATATGGGCTGAAAAATACTTAAGATATAACCACGGTTATTAAAATTCGTCTTACCACTAGAACCAAAGGTGCTTGCGGATGAAATATCCTGATCATGTCGAGTCGTATCAGCACTTAAGTTTATAGTAGGTAATAATTGTGACATTGCCTGAGGCCGTGTTTCCAACGTCGCACGATGTGACGCTATTTCTTGTAAATAGCTAGGATCATTTTTTTCGGCGAGTTTGTATACGTCCAATAAGTCTGCAGCCATACAGTTTACTGAAAATAAAGCAGTCGGTATTAGATAAATAGCCGCAGTAATTAAATTCGTTTTAAAACGATGGGTGTCCATAATAAAGAAAATCTATTTTAGTTATTATATTGTAGTTCGATTGTTTTTTTATCCTCTGGCGTCGTTAAAAACGTACTCAATCGGTCACTTATATTCATAAGCTCCCTCATTCCGTGCGTCTTTGCCTAGCCAGCGAACAAAAACTCTGCTCGAACAAAGAATTTATTATTTTTACAAATAGTCAGTGTTTAATATTGAGCCATATCTGCATCAACAGATTTGGCCCAGGCATCAACACCACCTTCGAGGTTCGTAATATTATTGTAGCCATTATCTTCCAGATAACTGGCAACTTGAAAACTACGCATGCCATGATGACAAATTACTACTGTCTCGTCGTCAGGTTTAAGTTCATCTATCATTTTCTGAACATTCGACATACTGATATTAATGGAGCCTTCGATATGACATGTTTCGTATTCCCATGCCTCGCGAACATCCAGTAGTACAGGATTTTTGCCCGTATCAAGCGTTGTTTTAAGTTCTACTACAGTTATTGTTTTCATGGAATAAATTAAAACTCAAAGCTTTCTTTTTGTTCAGCGCCAATCAATGCTGGTAAATCTATTTCAAAGAAACTTTCTATTGTGTAATTTGAATCGTCTTGCTTCGTTAGTACACAAGCTTCCATAGCAGGTGATTCTCCAATAATGGCAAACATACGACCACCATTATTTAATAAACGTAAAAAACGATTATCCATCTCTGGCAAAGAGGCAGTTAAGACAAGAACATCGTATTTTTCTGATTGATCAAACAAGCTATACACATCAATATTTTCAAGTTCAATATTAACCAGTCCGGTTTTTATTATGTTGTCATTAGCTGTTTTGATAAAATCGGGGAAGATGTCAATACTTCTAACATGTTTCGCCGATTTGGCTAGTAAGGTTGTTAAATACCCACAACCAGTACCAATTTCCAATACTGTTTCATCACCTTTTAGAGCAATGGCCTGTAAAAGACGTGCTTCAACTTTGGGAGTCATAGTTGTCTGATTATGGCCAAGAGGAATTCGCGTATCAGCGAATGAAAGTTCTCTATACGCATCAGGGATGAATTCTTCACGATGAATTTCATTAAATAGTTCCAGTACGTCCATATCGAGGACGTCCCATGTTCGGATCTGTTGTTCAATCATGTTGAATCGAGCTTGTTCAATGTCCATTTTAATAGTCTCTCAGGTCGAATATAAATAGGTTGTAGTCATTAATCGTATTATATAGCATGTATTCAAGCTAGGGGCGCCTATATGGCTGAGATTGACCCTTGACCTGATCTGGTTAGTACCAGCGTAGGGAAGCAAGCATCTTGCCATTGGCGCGCTCTAATATTTATACAACCCTAAAAAGAGGCTAGTAATGAGCGCAATATCTGATTCCAATCTGAGTGATACCGCTACTGTTGATAAGCGTATCGTTGAAGCAATCCCAAATTCTAAAAAAATTCATGTTACTGGCTCAAGACCGGATATCCGTGTGCCGATGCGAGAGATTTCCTGCTCGCCGACGCAAACTCAACATGGTTTGGAACAAAACACGCCGATTACGGTTTATGACACTTCTGGCCCCTATACGGATCCAGAGGTCAGCATTGATATTCGAAAGGGTTTACAAGCTTTGAGAGCAGAATGGATTGCTGAGCGGAATGATACGGTTGAGCTAGATGGCCCGAGTTCGGAATATGGCATTGAACGTTTAAATGATCCTGAATTACAGAAATTACGTTATTCACATCCACCAAAACCGCGTGTCGCTATAGCTGGCGCTAATGTCACTCAAATGCACTATGCAAAAAAAGGCATTATCACAGCGGAAATGGAATTTATTGCGATACGTGAGAATCAGCGCCTAAATGAATATACAGATGAATTGTTATTGAAAAGACATCCTGGCACGCCTTGGCAAAGCAACTTACCTGAACTGGTCACACCTGAATTTGTCCGTGATGAAGTTGCGGCAGGTCGCGCCATCATACCAAATAATATAAATCACCCCGAATCCGAGCCGATGATTATTGGTCGTAATTTTCTGGTAAAAATTAATGCGAATATTGGTAATTCAGCACTAGGTTCATCTATTGAAGACGAAGTGGAAAAAATGACCTGGTCGATTCGTTGCGGTGGCGATACCGTAATGGATCTTTCAACAGGAAAGAACATTCATGAAACACGTGAATGGATAGTTAGAAATTCACCGGTACCCATCGGTACCGTGCCTATCTACCAAGCTTTGGAAAAGGTAAATGGAAAAGCAGAAGATTTAACCTGGGAAATTTATCGAGATACCTTAATTGAACAAGCCGAGCAGGGCGTTGATTACTTTACGATTCATGCCGGTGTTCGTTTAGCGTATATCCCGTTAACAGCAAAACGTGTAACCGGTATTGTTTCTCGCGGTGGTTCAATACTGGCGAAATGGTGTTTAGCACATCATAAAGAAAATTTTCTTTACACTCATTTTGAAGACATATGCAAACTCATGAAAAACTATGACATCGCATTCTCATTAGGTGATGGTCTGCGTCCAGGCTCATTGGCTGATGCCAATGATGAAGCACAGTTTGCAGAATTAAAAACACTGGGTGAACTAACCAAAATTGCATGGAAACATGATGTGCAAGTAATGATAGAAGGGCCGGGCCATGTACCTATGCATATGGTGAAAGAAAATATCGATCGTGAAATGGAAGAATGTCACGAAGCACCTTTTTATACTTTAGGACCACTAACGACAGATATTGCGCCGGGTTATGATCATATTACATCAGCCATTGGTGCAGCGATGATCGGTTGGTATGGGACAGCAATGTTGTGTTACGTCACACCTAAGGAACACTTAGGTTTGCCGAATAAAGATGATGTTAAAGAAGGTATTATTACTTATAAGATTGCCGCGCATGCTGCCGATTTGGCAAAAGGACATCCAACAGCACAACTAAGAGATAATGCTTTATCAAAAGCACGCTTTGAATTTCGTTGGGAAGATCAGTTTAATCTTGGTTTGGATCCGGATCGTGCGAAAGATTTTCATGATGAAACTTTACCGAAAGAAGGTCACAAGACTGCACATTTCTGCTCCATGTGTGGGCCTAATTTTTGTTCTATGAAAATTTCTCAAGATGTTCGGGACTATGCTGAACAACAAGGCATGGACGAGATGGATGATGCAATAAAAAAAGGCATGGACGATATGTCAAAAGAGTTTAAAGAAAAGGGCAGTGAAATTTACAATAAACTTTAAATTAATTTATTTGCTTATTTAATAGCAGGGGAAAAACTTTTCGCTTGGAATATGTTTCGTGATGATGTCTTTACAGAAGCCTAGCATGTCATCACGAATTTCTACTGGATAGCTAATACTATTATTTTCTTCTGTTAGTGGCGATGCAAAAAGTTTTTCATCCGGGTAGAGTTTTTCAAGTTTGCGAAAGTAATCCTTCGGTAGCCTGAAAGTACCCAAACTTACAGAGTGTGTTAACTCAGGATTAATTTTTGTAAAGATACGATCAAATAATTCACTGTATTCATTAGCGAAACCTTTCGTGTAAATCAGCGGATCAAAGCGTAAACCCACTTGCCAGCCGGCTTCTTGCAAATCAAGTATTGCTTGTAATCGTTTATTAACGTCAGGCGCTTTATGTTCCAGTGCTTGTGCAATTTTATCGGGTGTAAAACTAAAAGCGATAACGCAGTTTTTGATAGGTTCTCGTTTTAATAGACTACGTATTTGTGTGCTTTTAGTTCTCAATTCTAATAATGCTTGAGGGTTTCTTTCAAAGAAAGGTAAGAATTCATTTGTAAAATCAGTGACGGGGTCGAGAGCAAGGCTGTCGCAATCATAGCCAGAGAAAAAATGAACGGGCTCATTATTATGTTTGTTTAATGTAGAGTTCATGTCTTCGATGAAATCTTCATAATTTACAAACAAAATATAATGCGCAGATTGAAACATGCCTTGTAAAAAACAATAGCGGCAGTCATATAAACAATTCAACATATGTGAAAAATAATAGTTATGTTCTGCACCTATGCCATATTGTATTGGCGTCGGTAATACGAGGCTTTTATGCTTTCTTGCCAGAATTAGTGCGGGCTGTTTTTTTTGTAATCTAAAGTTTTGTGATTTTCGATTGAATATTTCTCCATAACGTTCGCACATGATTTTGGTTGTTTCTGGAAATCGTTCAAGAATTGCCAATGTGCGCGGATGCGAGGCAATCTCTTCTTCTATGTATATAGTGCTAATCATGAATCACAAACTCAGATGCGTTAATCTTTTCACGCAATACATTTAAAACAGACTTGCCGGTCGTGTTTTCAATCACATGTTTTGTTATTTCATCATTAGGTAGTCGCAAATTCCATTGCTGCAATAAACGAGATAGCTGGACTCGTTCAGACTGAGTGAAATGCCATCTTTCTAAAAATTCTTTGTATTCTTTAGGTTCGGAAATAATAGAGTCGATTTCCAATGTTATTGGTTTCAATGAATCCAGTATATTTTTGATAGTTATTACATGCTTAGCCATCATTTTTTTTACACTATCAGCATTCACTGTTGATGTAGCTTGTTCGGCATTGTCTGAAATGATTTTTAGACTATGAATTAATTCAGCGGTGCCTAGACGAATGGCCATTTGATAGAAACCGGATGCTTCCATATCAAATAATGCATCTTGGTAATCATCAGAAGGTTTGTCTAGTGTGATTAAAGCGATGCTGTCACAAGGGGCTTTGAAAATTATCTGTGGGTACCAACAGGACTTTGTCTGTTCCTCAGTAATTTTATTTACTAAACGGGCTTCGCCAATAGAAATATCGGCATGACCAGCAACACCAATATTCAACCAGATGTCACTAGCTTTAGTGTTGAGGCTAGCATGATGATAACTAACGGCTGAAGCTGCATTTAGTTTTCCTATTCCCGTTATAGTTAAATCAATCTCTTTGTCTTTAGATTGATAGATACGAAATAAATCAAACTGTTTTAATTCAGTTAATTTGAAATTCTGAATGATGGGTTGAGCTTCGCAGGGAAGGGCACAAAAAATATGAATCATAATATTTATTTCAATATATCTTTCTTTGATAAACAGCGTTCAATAAAGGATGCCCATGTTTCATTCGGTTGCCATATAACCAGCATGTCTTTTTCAACAGTTTCATTATCACAGTTTAGTTTTATAATGCGGTAAAGATATATAAAACAAACTACGCGCCAGTTGTAAGCGCAATGTACGAATATCGTCTTGTCATCATGTTGTTCCATTGCTTTGAAAAAATAGTTTATATTAGTTGGCTTATGCTTTTTGAAGATAACGGGAATATGAATGTAAGTCATATTATTTTTTTGAACGATTTGTTTTTCATTGATAATGGCGCTGGGCGAGTCTGCTGTTGCTAAATTAATAACGATCTTAATGCCCGCATCTTTGATCATTAGAAACTCTTCTACAGTTGGTTGCGCTGAAGTATGTATCTTGCCTGATATTTTTTTATATTGATTAAGATTGTTGAGCATATTGCTTTAATAACATCTCGAATTGTTCAGAGTATTCATTGTTGCCATGTTTCTCTGCACCTTTGAGAAAAATTTTAATTTTATGTAATAACATATCTATGGCAGCTAATTTGTCAGCTTCATATAAATTATTTGATGCAATGCTTTTTTCCAAAGCTATAATCCGAAAACGATCCATGCCCCAGTGCTGTCGTGATAATTGATCGTCATGGCCGCCGAATTTATTGGTTAATGCTTCATCTAGAAATAGCACTGGGTATTTGCAACATATTCGTAGCCACATGTCGTAATCTTCACATGCGGGTAAATTTTCATCAAATAAACCTACATCATCAAATATTTGTTTATTAATTATGACTGACGATGGTGAGATAGCGCAAAGAGGCAGGCAATGTTGAAAAACATGACCGCCGAGTTTTTCATGTTTTTTACCCTGATTTAATATTTTTCCATTTCTATACCATGTTTCATTAGTATGACAGATTAAATGATCCGGGTTATTAGTGAATGCTTGAAATTGTTCGGTTAGTTTGTTTGGTTGCCAACTGTCATCAGAATCAAGGAAACAGAGCCATTCACTACTTGATGCATTAATTCCGGTATTTCGCGCTGCACTTACGCCTTTATTGCTTTGTTTTATAAATTTTATTTGCGGATATTGATTCTTTAATGATTCTTGAGTTTCATCGGTAGAACCGTCATCAATCACAATAATTTCATCCGCAGGCAAAGTTTGAGTAAGAACGGAGTCAATTGCACGTGGCAAAACAGATGCTCGGTTATAGCTAGGGATAATTACTGTGATTTTATACATGGCAATATCTTGAGTTTACAGTTGGTAGCGTTAGAATAGCGCGCTCACGATTAACTACTCATATTATAAATGAAACGTCTATGACACGCCTTAAAGATAAAATTGCAGTAATTACCGGTGCCAGTAGCGGTATAGGTCGCGGTATTGCTGAAGCCTTTGCTCGGGAGGGTGCGGATGTTGTCGTTAATTATCTAAAGTCCAAAGACAGCGCTGAATCATTAGTCGAAGAAATTAAGCAATCAGGCCGACGCGCTATTGCTGTACAGGCTGATATGGCGAATGAAGATGATATTGACCGTTTGATTGAAAAAACCATCGAAGAGTTTGGCCGTATTGATATTTGGGTCAATAATGCCGGTGCAGATATTTTAACAGGTACCGGTGCCGCGGCTGAAATTCATGAAAAACTGGAACATCTTATTGAAGTTGATCTTAGAGGAACGATTAACGCTTGTTGGTCGATAACTCAAACCATGCAAGAGCAGGGATATGGGGTCATTGTTAATATGGGATGGGATTTGGCAACGCATGGTTTCGAAGGAACCAATCCACAAATATTTGCGGCAACAAAGGCAGGTGTACTCGGTTTTACCCGTTCTTTTGCGAAATCTGTAGGGCCTGAAATCAGGGTTAACTTGGTTTCTCCAGGTTGGATCTCAACGGCATTCGCAGAAGACCATATGGATGCTGAATATCGTCAGGCCAGAATCAGTGAAATTCCACTTGCGCGGTTTGGACGACCTGAAGACGTTGCCGCCGCTGTTGTTTTCCTCGCTTCCGATGATTCTTCTTATTTAACAGGTGAAGCTATTAAGATTAATGGTGGTTTAGTTTAATTATGTAATTTAGAATAATTCAACTTCGCTGCTGTCATTCTCATCTCTATTTCTTTTATTCTCTTCAGCCAAGACTAAATCTTTAAGGTCAATTAGTTCTTCGTCGTTAAAAGCTGAAATATCTAGATGTTGAAATGTTCTTTTTAAGGCTTGATTAGCTTGATGACAACTTTGATGTGCTGGACCTTTTCCGGGAACAGTGAATCCCTCAGCTCCAAAAACAGATTTATTACAAAATATGCATTTCATTATTATTTATATGGAATATTTTTAAATTATTGGTTTTTTATAAATTATAGAGCATAAATTTAGTAATGAACTAATGAATGAATATCGTATTTCGATAATTTATCTCTACCTTTTAGAAAATCCAGTTCAATAACAAAAGCACAAGCGACTACTTCAGCGCCTAATTTCTCAACTAATTTACAACTGGCTGCAGCTGTTCCACCTGTAGCTAGTAAATCATCGACTAGTAATACACGGTCACCTTCTGCAAATGCATCAATATGTACTTCTAAAGAAGCAGAGCCGTATTCCAGGTCATAAGACATGCTGGCAACGTCGTAGGGTAGTTTCCCGGGTTTACGTAAAGGAATAAAGCCTACGCCTAGTTCCATAGCAGCAAGTGTCCCGAATATAAAACCTCGTGCTTCCATCCCGGCAACAGCGGTAATATTTTGTCCTAGAAAAGGATGAATTAATTGGTTTACCGAGAGTTTTAACATCGCTGGGTCTTTAACTAGGGGAGTAATATCTTTGAATTGTATTCCGGGTTCAGGAAAGTCTGGAATATTTCGAATATAAGCTTCTAGGCGTTGCATGTATGTCTCCAATTAAATTTTCTCTATAATACCGACATGTGAAACAATATGGAAAGTTTGGTCTATTGAAATCATTTGAATTTATATACGACATTGCCGTTGAACGTTGTGGTGGTATTGATGCGTTGGAATCTGAGCTGCCAAAGCCGCGCACGACAAAACAACTGAAAAAACTAAGCGATGAATTTTGTTTATCGAATATGACAACTCGCATCTTCCAAGCAGGATTAAACCGAAAAATTATTGATAATAAATGGCCGGCATTTGAAGAAGTATTTCACCAATTTGATATTGATTTTAATCGCATGTTCAGTGATGAAGGATTAGAAGCACTAATGGATGAGAAACGAATTGTCCGGCATTGGCGCAAGATTCAAAGCGTGCGACATAATGCACAGATGATTCACGAATATAACGAAGAGCAAGGCGGTTTCGTTAATACGCTTGCGGAATGGCCTGTAGATAATATCGTTGAACTTTGGGATGTATTGAAAAAACAATTTAAGCAACTAGGCGGTGCTTCTGGTCCATATTTCTTACGTCGAGTTAAAAAGGATTCTTTTTTACTTACGGGCGATGTAGTCAGGGCGATGATGACCTGGGGTGCGATAAATGAAATTCCGAAAAATAAAAAACAGAAACAACAGGTACAGAACTGCATGAATGAGTGGCATGTTGAAAGTCAAACATCATACTGCCAAATGAGTATGATATTAGCTCTGTCGGTCGATTAGCATGGGACGTTGGCGACCACCTGCAGCAAAATCGGCTCCGTATATTACGCCTGAAGGCTATAAAATCCTTGAAGATGAAATGGCGGGACTTTGGAAAAAACGCAATGAAGTAGCGAAAGCTGTGACTGTCGCAGCAGCAGAAGGCGATCGTTCCGAGAATGCGGAATATATTTATCGAAAGAAACAATTACGTGAAATTGATTCTCGCGTAGGTTTTTTACAACGACGCATGCCGAAATTGACTGTGGTTAGAGAAATTCAGGATAAGCAGCGTATATTTTTTGGAGCATGGGTTACGGTTGAAGATGAAGAGGGTAATGAGTCGCGGCATCGTATCGTTGGTGCTGATGAATTTGATCGTCACAAACAATTTATTACAGTTGATTCACCATTGGCAAAATTATTATTAGGAAAGACTTTAGATGATGAAGTGATACTAGAACGAAAAGGGACTGATCAATCTTTGTATATCACTAATATCGAGTATGAAAATACTGAAAACTAACCAGGTTTGAATTTCACTAATTTATTTAATTTATCCATTCAGCCGGCATCGTTTTTATCATTGTCATCAGAAGCTACAAATTTATTAAGAGTGATATAATCCGTCTTGCCCGTGCCTAACACCGGTATTTTATCAACAACCATCACCGTTCTTGGAATACTTAAGTCACCAAACTGATTAGCTCTGGCAGTTTCCAGTAATGGTCTTCGTTCCGCATCTTTTTTCTCTGTAATGAGAATAATGCGTTCACCTTTTCGCTCATCGTATACAGCAACAGCGGCATGATTAATATTAGGCCAGGTCAACATAGCAAGTTCTTCAGTAGCCGATAGTGATACCATTTCACCAGCAACTTTAGCAAACCGTTTGGCGCGGCCTAAAATCGTTATATAGCCTTCTTCATCGATATCAGCGATATCGCCAGTATCATACCAGCCGGTACCGCGCTCCGTTTCTGGAGGCTGTATTTTTCCTTCTTTACCATGCAACAAATAACCTTGCATAATATTTGAACCTTTAACAACAAGGTGTCCACCGCGATCTATACCTTCGGCCGGTCTTAAATAATATTCCATACCGGGAATGATGCGGCCTACCGTGCCGGACTTGTTTAACATTAAGTGATTTACTGAAATTACCGGGCTTGCTTCAGTAACGCCATACCCCTGCATAATGCGGATGCCATATTTGTTTAACCATAACTGAGACGTGTCTTCATGTAATTTTTCTGCGCCAGCAACAACACATTTTAAAGAATTAAAGTCATAAGGGTGTGCGTAACGCGCATAGGCTTTGAAAAATGTATTGGTGCCGAAAAAGATGGTCGCGCCAAGTTGGTAGATTAATTCAGGTATAAGTCGGTAATGCAATGGTGTCGGGTATAAAAATATTTTCGCACCGCCAAACAAAGGCATTAAAAAACCGGCATTAAGACCAAATGAATGAAACAAGGGTAAGCAGCTAAAGACTATTTCTGCAGGGTTAAAATAAATATGGCATTTAACCTGAGAATAATTGGCTAAAAGATTACTATGAGATAACACAACACCTTTCGGGTGACCTTCAGAACCTGACGTAAAAAGAATGACGGCTGTTGCGTCAGGGTTCATGTTTTGGTTTTGTCTGGCGTAATGTATAGCTGGAGTTAAGCTCATAATTAAAGCCGACAATTTTTTAAACAACCCAATTTCTTGTTTAAGGTCTTCTAAATAAATTACTGTATTATTTTTTTCAAGTTCCACTGCCATTTTATCGAGTTTGGCTTGAGTAATAAATTTTCTAGACGTGTATATAGTTTTTATTTGTGCTGTTTCACAAGCACGATTAACAGCGAGTGCACCAGCAGAAAAATTCAACATGGCTGGAATACGACCAATGAATTGTAAGGCAAAGAAAAATACGGGTAGTGCATTAACGTTGGGTAATAATACTCCTATATGTTCGCCGGAAAGCGTTTGCTTTTTAATTAACTTGCTTAATAAAATGCTGCGCAAGATTATTTGTTTATAGGTTAATGTCTCTCTACTTGCATCTTCTAAAACCGTAGTATTCTTATTAAAAAAACTACTCGCATTTAGCAAGGTCGAGTAAAGTGTAGTTCGTTGATTAAAACTTGAATAAGACAACTTGTACAATAAGTCCTGTAACTGTCTTGCTGCTACCTTTCTGCGAGCATGTCCTTTTAACTCTTCACCAATGCTAATCTTTTCTGGAGCTAGAACGGTTAAGGTGATTTTCGGAAACCAGCGTACATAGCCTCGCCCTTTCATATAAGACAGACGGCCAAACTGTGCTCCTTCTATACGAATAGGAAGAATGTTTGCATCACTTTTATCTGCAATTAAGCCGGTGCCTTCATAAATTTTCATTAAGGTTCCAGATGTCGTAATACGACCTTCAGGAAAGATCACCACTTTATTATCTTGTTTGATGTATTTGATAACGGTTTTAATTGATAGCGGATTAATCGCATCCATTTCGAATAAACGCACCAAACATAAGAATGGTTTGAAGGCTTTTTTTGCCGCAATCTGGGTGTTAATTGCAAAAGTAGGTGTTTCCGGTAGCCATGCATAAAGCAACACGCCATCAAGCAGGGATGTGTGGTTAGCAATAATTAAGACGCGATCTCCCGCCTTCTCATAATTTTCCATGCCACTGACTTCAACTCTGAATAACAGTCGCAGAAGCAATTTAATAAAAAATTTGAATAAGTGGATCATCAGGCCATTGTACCTAATAAACGGTTTAAATATGAGGGCTGTTCGCTAGTAACATATGGATATAGCGATTTAATATGAGGATTTTTTAAGTGTTAGGCGCCAGTGGTAGTTTGTTGAACGATTAAGTTTTGGCCCGGTTGCAGGTGCTTACCTTTTTTGATGTTATTCCATTTGAGTAGATCTTTAACATGGATATCAAATTTTCTAGCGATTAACCAGAGTGAATCACCATGTTGAACGGTATAGGCATTCCCATTTATAGCTGTGCTTTTAGCCGCAGTCTTTATGATATTTGTTTCTTTTTTGTTTTCATCATCTTTAACCCAGACCGTTAGTTTTTGTCCGAGTTTTAATATGCTTCTTTTGGAAATACCATTCCATCGAGTAAGTTGACTGACACTAATGCCGTAATGACGACCGATATCCCAAAGGTTGTCGCCACGTTTTACAGAATAGATATAACGTTTGCCATCACCGGTGGTTTTAAGTCCTTTATACTTTCTGGCATCGGCACTTAATGAATAATATTTCTTGGATTCTTTCGCTGTGGGTATCAATAACGAACGGCCTTCACGAATCATACTGCGTTTCAAACGATTGATTTGTTTTAAAGCAGAAACACTGGTTTGATAACGAGATGCAATCTGACCTAATGTTTCACCTTTACGAATAACATGCTGTTGCCATTTTATGCGTTCAGATTTAGGCAAGGCAGCTATTTTCTGTTTGAAATCTGCGACTTTATCGACAGGTATCAATAATTGGTGCGGGCCAGCAGGATCGGTTGCCCAACGACTGTACCCAGGGTTCAAGGTATAAACCTCATCAATTGATAAGCCGGATAATTTTGATACTGTGGCTAAATCAATTTGACTACCGACATCAACCTTTTCGAAATACGGCTTATTAGCAATCGCTTTGAAATTAACCTTATGTTTGTCACTATTTTTTAGAATTTCGGCAATAGCTAATAAACTAGGAACATAGTTACGGGTTTCGCGTGGTAAGCGTAATGACCAGAAGTCTGTACTCTTGCCTTTTTTCTTATTCTTTCTGATGGAGCGTGCAACATTACCTTCACCCGAGTTATAAGCAGCAAGGGCATGGAACCAATTACCGTTAAATTGTTTGTGTAAAGCTTCAAGATAATCAAGTGCCGCATCAGTTGCCGCAGTAATGTCGCGTCGCCCGTCATACCACCAGTTCTGCTTTAAACCAAAGCGTCTTCCTGTGGCAGGAATAAATTGCCAAATACCGGATGCACGACTCGGTGAATAAGCAAATGGATGATAAGCACTTTCAACAATCGGTAATAAGGCCAAATCCAGAGGCATATTACGTTCTTTTAATTTAGTGATGATATGAAATAAGTAAGGCGCGGCTCGATCAGCTACCCGATCGATGTATTCCTGATTACGTGCAAACCAGGCCATTTTTTGTTTAACGCTGCGTCTGTCTGTATGCAGATCAAATTCCAGTCCATCTTTTAGTAATACCCAAACATCAGAATATTCATGGGGTTTTGCGACTTGGTTTTCCAGTTCCTCATCAACATTAATTGCTGATGAGGATTTCTCAATAGTTTCTGGCAGATGTGTATCGAGAACGAGTTGATGGCTTTGCTTAGCGGTCGTTTGTGCTTCGACAGAGTCGGGTTGGGTTGGGGCAAAATTACAGCCGCCTATTACTAGTGGTACAAAGCAAAAAATTGCTTTACGTATCATATGCATGGCGAAATCCTAAGGATCATCTGCCTTTTGGTCAAGCAATTTATGAGCATCTCTGAAAATTGACTTTTTTCGCGATTAATATGCCGTTCCTTATAAATCATTTATGGTAGGCGGCGTCAGCTCCGTGCTCGAATACTCACAGAGTAGGATCTCCTCATGTATTAATCATACACTCCGGTTCTCGGCTTTGGCTTCCTGCGTCGCTCTACCTCCTGCATCCATGCAGTCGTGTGCGAGGTGCTTCCGTGTCCTCACAAAAAAATCCTGATTTTCAGAAACACTCATCGATAAATTAACGTTAAAAAGAATCTTTCCAACCACGAATTGCTGCAAAAACCTCATGTGCTTTCTCAAGAATTTTGCCTGTATGCTGGTTTGCAGCATCAATGACATTCGTCTTTTCACAGCGAAGAAACGGGTTAGTTTCTTTTTCAATTGCCAATGTTGCCGGGATAGTTGGTTGGTTCTGTTCTCTAAGCCGTTTGGCCTTAAGTAAACGTTCCTGAACTGCCTTGTTTTCTGGCTCAACAGTGGCGGCAAATTTCAGATTAGACACCGTATATTCATGACCACAATAAAGCAGGGTGTCATCAGGCAAGGTTTTGAATTTTGACAATGAAGCATGCATTTGTGGTGGTGTGCCTTCAAACATACGGCCGCAGCCAGCTGTAAATAAAGTGTCACCGCTAAATACCATTTCTTCATTATAATATGCGATGGCACCAGAAGTGTGTCCTGGCACATCTAGAATATTCAGTTCCAAATCTAGTTCGGGCAAAGAAACGATATCGCCTTCACCAACAAGATTAGTGCTGCCCTCAACTGATTCCTTCTTCGGCGTGTAAACCGGGATATCATATTTAGCGGTTATTTCAGCTATTCCACCGACATGATCCCAATGATGATGTGTAATCATAATAGCGACAGGTATTAACCCTTCCGTCTCTATCATATTTAACAGCGAGGTGGCTTCGCTAGGGTCTACAATTGCAACATGACTGCTGGCCTTGTTTTTCAGCAACCAGATATAGTTATCCTTTAGGGCAGGTAGGGGTATGATTTCAAGCATAGTCCTATGATACTTGGAAATGCTCAATACTGGCAGTACCGCTAATCAGAGTTTAGGAAATGAATTCAGAAAAAGATAAAACAACATTAAGAGAACAATTCTCCAACTGGTTTAGTAGCCCGTTGGGAAAGCGTGTGTTTGTAGCGGAAGAAGAGCAAATGCAAGAAATTTTACCTGACTTATTTGGTTATCACATTTTACAATACGGCTATTCAGCCGAATCAAATTACTTAGGAACATCACGTATCGCCGATAAAACCATTCTCTTTCTTGATAACGCTGAAATAAAAACAGAGTTGAAAGCAATTCATACCAGTGCCGAAGAATTACCAGTGGCGGCAGATAGTATTGATGTGATCGTATTGCCACATATTCTGGAATATTCAAAAGATGCGCATAAATTACTACGCGAAATGGAACGTGTGTTAATTGGTGAAGGCCATGTTGTCATTATCGGGATTAATCCTCTTAGTCTTTGGGGTATCTGGAATTTATTTCTATGTTGGTGGGGTGAGATGCCATGGAGTGGACGATTAATATCAATCCCCAGAATAAAAGATTGGTTATCCTTACTCGACTTTGAAGTTGAGAAAACAAAATGCTTTTTCTTCTCGCCACCGTTACGCAATCAAAACTTGCTAAAGAAGCTATTGCCCTTAGAGCGCTTCGGACGATATTGCTGGCCAATACTTGGCGGCTTGTATATTGTCGTTGCAAAAAAACGCGTCATACCACTCAACCCGATCAAAATGCACTGGCGAGCTAAGCGCAATATAATTGGTGCGGGTGTGGTGGAACCAACAACAAGAAATCCACATTAAACGAATTTAATAACAATGGCTGAAAAAATTTATATCTATTCCGATGGTGCCTGCCGTGGGAATCCCGGCCCCGGGGGATGGGGAACATTATTAAAATACAACGGTACAGAAAAAGAACTCTACGGTGGCGAAGAGGATACAACCAATAATCGTATGGAACTCATGGGCGCGATAAGTGGTTTAGAATCGTTAACCAAGGAGTGTGAAGTTGTATTAACCACAGACTCGCAATACGTTATGAAAGGTATTACCGAATGGATGGACGGTTGGAAAAGTCGAGGCTGGAAAACTGCAGCAAAGAAACCGGTAAAGAATCAGGATCTTTGGATACGATTAGATGACGCCTGTAAGCCACATCGAATTGAATGGCAATGGGTTAAGGGTCATAGTGGTCATGAAGAAAATGAACGAGTAGATGCACTAGCAAACAAAGCTATAGACGAAATGTAAAGGTGCTTCACGAATGATCTTTTGTTCTAGTTTATTACTTCGTCGCCTAAAGCGCCTACTGTTGGTGGAAATGTGCTCGAATGCTCATTTATTAAACATAAACTCCGCTTCTGCGCGCATTCCCGCCTCGTTTGAAAACAAAATCTCTACCCATGAAACACCTTTAAAATTAAGGATTTTAATGTGAGACAAATAATACTCGATACAGAAACAACCGGACTGGAACCGAAACAAGGTCATCGTATTATTGAAATCGGTTGTGTTGAATTAATCAATCGACGTAAAACCGATCAGCATTATCATCAATACATTAACCCTGATCGTGAAATAGATGATGGTGCATTTAATGTACATGGTATCAGCACAGAGTTTCTATCCGACAAACCACGCTTTAAAGATATAGCACAGGAATTCATCGACTTTATTCGTGATAGCGAAATCATTATTCACAACGCACCTTTTGATGTTGGCTTTATCGATGCTGAATTAAAAAAACTCGGTAGGAAGTGGGGTAAGACTGAACATTATTGCACTATTGTTGATACTTTAACTATGGCGCGCGAAAAACATCCCGGTCAAAAAAATAGTCTCGATGCTTTATGTAAACGTTATGAAATAGATAATTCAAAACGTGATCTACATGGTGCATTACTCGATGCACAAATCCTGCTCGACGTTTATCTCGCCATGACTGGCGGTCAAGAGACCTTAGGTTTTGCAGCACATGAAGAACAGGAAGCAGAAGAACAAAATACCATTAAACTTGCTGACGCAAATCGTACACCGTTACGCGTTATCGAACCAACCGCAGAAGAACTTGCTGCACATGATAAGTATCTTGAGTTGTTAAGGGAGAAGAGTGATGGGAAGTGTGTATGGGATGATGGTGGTCATTAACTTTTAATTATTCTTTTTAGCTTTTGATTTCGCTTGTTAGCGAGTCACTTTCTCTTGTGCGACTCTTGTTAATTATTACTTCCGAAGGTAACCGCAGGTCATGACATCAGGAAAAATTTCTTCTGCTTACTTTTCTTTGAAGAAAAGTGAGGCGCCATGAAGGCGAAAACAATGTTGAAAGGAATTAAAAAATCAAAGGATGAGTTAGAAACCTAACCCACCCTAAAAAGTTATTATTATTTTACCGCGTCCTGCGTCATTTTTTGTAATTCACCTTTCTCAAATAAATCCATGACGATGTCGCAACCGCCGACTAGTTCGCCGTTGATGAATACTTGTGGAAAGGTTGGCCAATTTGAATATTGTGGCAGGGTGGCGCGGATTTCTGGGTTTGCTAGTACATCTACAAAGTCGAACTCCACTTCGCATTCTTTTAATGCTTGTGATGTGCGCATGGAGAAGCCGCATTGTGGGAAGTCGGGTGAGCCTTTCATGAATAGTACAACTGGGCTTTCTTCGACGGTTTTTTTGATTTGTTCCATTACGTCCATTACATATACCTCTATTTAATGCTTATAAATTCATTTTCGTCGCTCCTGTACATCCTGCACCCGCGACATTTGTGCTCCTGCACGTCATTGCGGCGGATTATACCTAAAAGCCTTGCTCCGTCACTATCTTAGCGCTAAGCCATTGATTGTATTTGTCGCAATGCAATATTTTGTCAGATTATCTTGTGTTTGGGGGTGTCAGTCGGCATTGAGACCAGTATAATCACGTCCAAATTATTAGTTCATAATTATAAGACACTTTTTTTAACACTATTGGGGAAAATTTTATGAATCCACTTAAGTCAGTACACGGTACGCTCGCACTAGGTTTTATTACTGCGGCTATTATTATGTTTTGTGTTGGCGGCAAGCCAGAATTCAACTTATTGTCTATGACTGTCTGGTTTCACGTCTTTTTTGGCGTTATCTGGATTGGTCTGCTTTATTACTTTAATTTCGTACAAGTACCTGCTGTTGGTGAAGCATTAGGCGACGAAGGCGGACCTGGTCCTGCGGCAATTAATAAGTATGTTGCTCCTCGTGCCTTATGGTGGTTTCGTTGGGGTGCATTGGGTACATGGTTAACCGGCGCATCTGCACTGGAAAGTTTACCTGGTGTGGGTATTAAGAATGCATTCTTGTTACAAGATGACGCTATGATTATTGGTCTGGGTGCGTGGATGGGTACGATTATGTTATTTAATGTTTGGGTATTAATCTGGCCTAACCAAAAGAAAATTTTGGGTATTGTTGAAGCTACTGCTGATGAAATTGCTAAAGGTAAATTCGTTGCATTAATGGCTTCTAGAACCAACACTTTTCTTTCTATCCCTATGCTTATGTGTATGGTTGGACATGCGCATAATTTGCCTTTATAAGACAGATTACATTTAATTGTTTTGAAGCCCGGCTATTAGCCGGGCTTGTTAGTTATAGGGATATAATTTATGTCGCGGGTGCGGGACGTACAGGAGCGACGATTTTGGAGTTATTAAAAGTTAAAAGATGAGTAGTTTTTTAATGTCGAATTATCAACCTTTATCGGTCGAGTTTAAAAGTGGAGCAGGTGCTTGGCTTACGGACGTCGACGGCAATCGTTATTTAGATGCCTTCAGTGGTATAGCTGTGTGTGGTTTAGGTCACGCACATCCTGCTGTGCAAGAAGCAATTGCAGATCAAGCATCGAAGTTGATTCATACTTCTAATATTTATCGTATTCCTTTACAGGAAAAGCTCGCTGAAAAATTAATTGAGCACTCGGGTATGGATAAAGTGTTCTTTGGTAACTCCGGTGCCGAAGCGAATGAAGCGGCGATTAAACTTGCGCGTCTTCATGGAAATAATAAAGGCATCAATAATCCTACCATTATCGTTATGGAAAAAAGTTTTCATGGTCGAACCATGGCGACGTTAACTGCGACAGGTAATGACAAAGTAAAAAAAGGTTTCGCACCTTTAGTCGAAGGCTTTAAACATATTCCATACAACAACCTTGATGCGTTGAATGAAGTAGCAGAGACGACGGATGATATTGTTGCCGTTATGGTTGAACCGATCATTGGTGAAGGCGGAATTCTTATTCCTGACGAAGGTTATTTGAAAGCAATAAGAGCATTTTGTGATGAACACGATTGTTTGATGATATTAGACGAAATTCAAACGGGACTATGTCGAACTGGAGAGTGGTTTGCCTTTCAACATGAAGGGATTAAACCGGATGTAATGACATTAGCAAAAGCTTTGGGCAATGGCGTTCCAATCGGTGCGTGTTTAGCGAGTGGTGTCGCAGCAGATTTGTTTCAACCGGGTAGTCATGGTTCTACTTTTGGTGGTAATCCTCTCGCTGCAAGAGCGGCGTTAGCAGTAATAAACGTTTTAGAACAGAATAAACTGGAACTACGAGCAATTGAACTTGGAAAACGCTTATTAGACGGCTTTAAACAGTCTTTAAGTGGTATTAAAGGTATAAAAGAGATCCGTGGCAAAGGATTGATGTTAGCGATTGAATTGGAAAAGGATTGTGCTGATCTGGTTGGTTTGGCTTTAGAAGAAAAATTATTAATTAATGTAACGGCAGGAAATGTCATCCGATTATTGCCGCCATTAGTGATGAGTGATGATGAAGCAGATGAAGTTGTTTCTAAATTGAGCGGCGTGCTCAAAAAATATCTGAGTTGAAGGTGACGTTATGGAAGTAAGACATTTTTTAACACTAAATAGCTTAACTCGCGATGAGTTGTTGTCGATCATTAATCGCGCAGAGCAACTTAAAAAACAATTTGTCGAAAAAAACTATGAAACCACTCTCGGTAGTCGTGTATTGGGGATGATTTTTGAAAAATCTTCAACGCGTACTCGTGTTTCATTTGAAGCTGGCATGGCGCAGTTAGGTGGTCATGCTATTTATCTTGCGCCTACTGGTACGCAGATAGGACGTGGTGAACTATTGGAAGATACCGCACGTGTAATATCAAAAATGGTTGATTGCATTATGTTACGAACTTTCGAACATGAAAGAATTGAAAAGTTTGCAGCTTATTCTGATGTGCCAGTCATTAATGGTTTGTCAGACAGCTATCATCCGTGTCAGTTATTAGCTGATTTATTAACGTATTATGAAAAACGCGGTTCTATTGAAGGAAAAAAAGTCGTTTGGTTTGGTGATGGCAATAATATGTGTCATTCCTACATGAACGCGGCAAAAATTTTTAATTTTCAATTAATCGTTGCTTGTCCTGAAGGCTTTGAACCCGATGAAACAATACTTAATGAGACAAAAAGCAATGTTGTTATAGAGCGTGATCCGGAAAAAGCAGCAACTAACACTGACCTTGTAGTGACTGATGTTTGGGCAAGCATGGGACAGGAAGAAGAACAAAATGAACGCATGCAGAAGTTTGCAAAATTTCAGGTTAATACCGACATAATGGAATGCGCCAACGACGATGCCTTATTTATGCATTGTTTGCCTGCGCATCGTGGCGAAGAAGTTTCTGAAAATGTTTTGGAAGGACCACAAAGTGTGGTTTGGGAAGAAGCGGGTAATAGATTGCACTCACAAAAAGCCTTATTAGAATTCTTAATTGCTTAAGTGAACCTAAAAATGCACTTTTTTCGCGATTTAATATGCCGTGCATTGAAAATTATTCATGGTAGCGGCGTCAGTACCGTGCTCGAATCCTCATGTATAATTTATACACTCTGGTTCTGCGCGCGTTACTTCCTTGCACTCACAAAAAAATCACTATTTTTAGTGCTCACTTAATTTTTATTAAAGTATTTATATATGCATTTCTTATTAAGTAACGATGATGGCTATCAAGCGCCCGGTTTAGCTGCTTTAGCTGAAGTACTCACTGATTTGGGCAAGGTAACTGTTGTTGCGCCTGATCGCGATCGTAGTGGTGCCAGTAATTCATTAACATTGGATGCGCCGTTATATGTCAAACAAGATAATCGTGGTTTTTATTATGTAAATGGTACGCCGACGGATTGTGTACACCTTGCTGTTACCGGATTATTAGACGAAGAACCGAATATGGTGATTAGCGGAATCAATTCCGGTGCAAATATGGGTGATGATGTGCTGTATTCTGGTACCGTTGCTGCAGCGATGGAAGGTCGCTTTCTTGAACGTCCTTCAATTGCATTTTCACTTGCTGCTGTAAGACCTGATGATTATTCCTCTGCTGTTATCGTCGCCAAAAAAATCGTTCAGTCAATTATGGAAAAACCTTTAGGTGATGTTTTATTAAATGTGAACATTCCTAATGTTGAATACGAAAAGATAGACGGTTTTGTTACTACACGTTTGGGTAGTCGCCATAAAGCTGCGCCAGCACAAGAAGCGTTTGATCCAAAAGGACGTAAAGTTTATTGGGTTGGACCTGTTGGCGCTGAACAAGATGCAGGCGAGGGGACTGATTTTCATGCAGTACGCTCGAATAAAGTCTCAATAACGCCTTTACAGATTGATTTAACGCGACACGAATTATTACAAACGATGAATGATTGGATAGAGGTGATGAAATGATGTCTGCCGAGCATCATGGTGTCGGTATGACTTCACAGCGTGCTCGTGATCGTTTGGCAGAGACTCTGGTTAAAATGGGTATAAAGTCTGGCGTTATTCTTGATGCCATACGCAATACGCCAAGACACTTATTTATTGACGAAGCATTATCTAGTCGAGCCTATGAAAATACCGCGTTGCCGATAGGTTTTAATCAAACTATTTCACAACCCTATATTGTTGCGAAAATGACGGAAGCTTTGATAAAAGACAGGCAACTAAAGAATGTTCTGGAAATTGGAACAGGCTGTGGTTATCAAAGTGTTATTATGGCGCAATTCACTAAACGACTTTATACCATTGAAAGAATAGATGCGTTATTAACACGTGCGCGCGAACGTTTTCAAAAATTATCATTTACCAATATCCGAACTAAGCATGCTGATGGTAATATTGGTTGGGAAGCACAAGCGCCTTTTGATGGTATTATTGTTGCGGCAGCACCGATAGGTGTGCCAGATGCATTAAAAGAACAATTAGCAATGGATGGACGTTTAATCATTCCTGTTGGTAAGTCAGGAGATCAAAAATTATTATTGATTACGCGTACAGAAGAAGGTTTTGAAGAAGAAATTATTGACTCGGTAAGTTTTGTACCGATGCTCGGTGGTATTGATACGACTTAAATTGATAGGATTTTAAAGTGATAGGATGAAGCACCAATTTAGCATTATTATTTTTCTATTCGTTTTTTTATTACTTCAGGGCTGTGCTAGTACGAGTACAGCTCCTGTTGCGAATCGTGGCGAAGTTAAAGAATCTATAGCAACATCAACGCAGCGAAGTGCTAAACCTCAAGTTAAAGCAGCAAATAAGGTTTCACCTAAAAATAAAAACGGTTATCACATCGTTACCAAAGGTGACACGCTCTATTCAATTGCATGGCGTTACAGTTTTGATTTCAAAGAAGTAGCAAGTTGGAACCAGGTTAAATCCCCTTACACTATCTACCCCGGCCAATTGGTCCGTTTAAAATCGACGATTAGAAAGAAAGCGGTAGCAATAAAAAAGCCTGCAGTAACGTCAAAAAAGATAGTTCCAAAAGTAGTCGCGAAACAACCATTACCTAAAAAAACACTTAAACCCATTCAGAAAAAGTCAACAGTTGCCGCTAAGAAGGTAAGCGCTAAGCCTGTTTTATCTAAAGGCCCGGTTAAATGGTCTTGGCCTGCTGCTGGCAAGTTAGTTAAATCGAACTCGCCGACATCAAAGAAAGGTATCGATATATCAGGAAATAAGGGGCAGCGAGTAAAAGCGGCTGCATCTGGTGAGGTTGTGTACAGTGGTGGTGGACTTTTAGGCTATGGAAAGCTTATTATCATAAAACACAATGAAACGTACTTGAGTGCTTATGCGTACAACAGCAAATTATTGGTCAAGGAAGGTGACAAAGTGAAAGTAGGACAAGCTATTTCAGAAATGGGACAGGATCATACTGGTCGCACAGTGCTTCATTTTGAAATACGTCAGAATGGTAAGCCCATTAACCCCACCAAATATCTCCCTAAGAAACGTGCCTAATAATAATAATTAAGGAACGATAAGAGTCATGAAAGACGAAAATACAAAGTCTAACTCTAACATAGAAGAAAATGACGTTGAGGAAATTCAACTAGCTAATGAAGAGGGTGCAATCAACGAAGTTGAAGAAGAAAGCAAAGCAAAACCCAAAAAGAAAGAAAAAGAAACTGTAAAGGCGCTTGTAACTTCAGGTGAACTGGATGCCACCCGCTTATATTTGAATGAAATTGGTTTTTCTCCCTTATTAAGTGCAGAAGAAGAGGTTTATTTCTCACGTCTATCATTAAAAGGTGATGAAAGCGCAAGAAAACGCATGATTGAAAGTAATTTGCGTTTGGTTGTAAAAATTGCACGTCGATATATGAATCGTGGCTTAGCATTACTCGATTTAATTGAAGAAGGTAACCTTGGACTAATACGCGCAGTAGAAAAGTTTGATCCTGAACGAGGTTTCCGTTTTTCAACCTATGCTACCTGGTGGATAAGACAAACTATAGAACGCGGATTAATGAATCAGACACGTACAGTGCGTTTACCTATACATGTTGTGAAAGAAATTAATATTTACTTGCGTGCAGCACGAAAATTGTCGCAAACACTGGATCGAGAACCAACGACACAAGATGTTGCTGAGATGCTTGATCAACCCTTAGACGTTGTTAAACGTATGTTGGGATTAAATGAACGAGAAACATCGGTTGATTCACCTAGCCCTTATGATCCGGATAAATCTTTATTAGATACACTACCGGACGAACAAAATCTTGATCCATCCTTGCTTTTACAAAATAGCGATGTAAAAGAACACATCGATACCTGGTTAAATCTACTTACGGATAAACAATGTGCTGTTGTAGAACATCGGTTTGGTTTACATGGCAGAGAAGTCGCTACGTTGGAAGAAATAGGCAATGAATTAGGTGTTACTAGAGAACGTGTAAGACAAATTCAGATAGAAGCGATTAAACGATTGCGACAAATTTTATTGAGAGAAGGCTTTTCTCTTGATACATTAAACATGGAAAACTAATTGTTAGGTAAAAATAGACAGGCAACGACATTTCTTCCTTCATCAATCAATAAATTATAACTACGACATGCTGCACCGGTGTTCATAATTTCCAAACCAATGTTTTTTGAGGTGATATAAGCTAATAACTCCTGATTTTGAATGCCTGACTCTTTACCAGCACCAATTATTATAATTTCAGGCTGCCATGCAATGATTTTATCCATCTGTTGCAATGTAAGAACGTTATAATGTTCAACAGACCATGATTCTATTAAATGATCTTTAGAAATAACTAAATTTGATGCGATTTTTTTATCTTTTAACGTAAAAGAGTCGTCAGAATAAGAAATAATTTTGTTTGAAGAGGAATTTTCACTATCAAGTTCAATCTTCATCGATTTTTATGTCCAATTTTATAATATTTTGTTAATTATATTGTAGTAACAGAACGAGAGGTAAGTAAAAGTGAAATTAATATTGTTAGGCCCACCAGGTGCAGGTAAAGGTACACAAGCTAACTTAATAAAAGAAAAGTTTGGTATACCACAAATATCAACAGGCGATATGTTACGTGCTGCAGTAAGTGCCGGTACTGAATTAGGTATCGAAGCTAAAAAAGTTATGGATGCAGGTGGATTAGTATCAGATGAATTGATTCTTGGATTAGTTAAAGAACGTATTAGTGAAGATGATTGTAAAAATGGTTATCTATTTGATGGTTTTCCTCGCACATTAGTACAAGCAGAGGCTATGGCAACGTCTAGCATAGATGTTGGCTATGTTGTTGAAATTAAAGTAGAAGATGAGCCTATTATCAAGCGTATGAGCGGTCGTAGAGCGCATTTAGCTTCAGGTCGTACGTATCATATCGAGTTTAATCCGCCAAAAGTTGAAGGTAAGGATGATGTTACTGGTGAAGACTTGGTACAACGTGATGATGATCAAGCAGAGACAGTTAAGAAACGTTTAGATGTTTATCATGAACAAACTGCACCTTTAATAAAATATTACACAGAACTTTCAAATAAAAATGATGCAAAGATTAACTATGTAAGTGTAAATGGAATGCAAGATGTTAAAGATGTAACAAAAGAAATTTTATCGTTATTAAAATGATTTTTTATTTTTATAAATAGATATAAACATAAAAAAGTATGTTTTATTGTAAAAATAACTATAAATGATGCGTTTATATGCAAACATTAAAGATTATTATTAAAAAATCATAGAAAAAATATAAAACATGACTATAATTGCAACGTGTTTGTTTAATGTTATGTATACATTTTGTTAAATTAAATTATTCAGTTTTAGGGGAGTCTCTAAATATTATGGCCAAGAAGAAAGCGAAAAAGAAAGTAGCTAAGAAAAAAGCTGCGAAGAGAAAGGTAGCTAAGAAGAAGGCAAAGAAAAAAGCTTCTAAGAAAAAAGCTAAGAAGAAAACTTCTAAGAAGAAAGCTAAGAAGAAAACTTCTAAGAAGAAAACTTCTAAGAAGAAAACTTCTAAGAAGAAAGCCAAGAAGAAAACTTCTAAGAAGAAAGCCAAGAAGAAAACTTCTAAGAAGAAAGCCAAGAAAAAAGCTAAAAAGAAAGTAGCTAAAAAGAAGGCTAAGAAAAAAACTTCTAAGAAAAAGGCTAAGAAGAAAGCCAAAAAAAAATCTAGAAGAAAATAAGAAGCAGAAAATGACACTTGGTCAGCGTGATAAACAACGCAGAGAAAAGGCCAGAACAGTCATCGAAGCTAGAAAAAAGCGCCGAGAGGCGTTAGTTAAGAGTTTACTGAAGTAATAAGTAAGATTTTAGCTAGAAATATTAAAGGCTCCGTTTATACGGGGCCTTTTTTTATTTACACGGACGTAATGTATGTCTTTTGTGCACGACAGCATGGAAGCAGGAGTTAGAGCACCAAAAGTAGGCGCTTTAGGCGATGTCGGGAACAATTGCGAGGAGTCTGAAGCGACGATGTTTAAAAGAACTCTTTCAATTAAGATATTTATGCTTTATTTATCATCTCTACTTCTTTTCTTGTAGATATCTCTCATTTTCGACATAGTTATCAGATTATTTCTTAAATAACGCTATTTCATGGTTAAAAAACGAAAAACTTCCCAAAAACGAAAAAGTCCAACTAAGAAAAAGAAAAAATCTTTACTTAGACTATGGATGGTTCAGTTTCTGGTTATTCTTATCTGTGTATTCCTTTCTTATTGTATTGTTATGGATTTTCAAATCAGGAAAGAATTTGAAGGAAAGCGCTGGTCAGTACCTGCTAGAGTTTATGCGCAACCTATAGAACTCTATGCAGGTAGAAAATTTGAGCAAAAAGAATTAATAGATCAATTAAAAACTGCTGCTTATCAACCGGTTTTAAAGTTAACAAGTCCAGGTCAATTTAATAGTCGTGCTTCTGTTATCGATTTGTATACTCGGCAATTTCATTATTGGGATGGTTTTGAACAAGCGAAAAAGATACGGATTCAACTGAGTAACGGTCATATTTCAAAAATTACAGCATTGGATAATAAAGAAACTGTCCAAATAGTTAGATTAAGTCCTGCGTTAATCGGGAAAATATTTCCTTTGCATGATGAAGATCGTGTTCTTATTTCCTACAAGGAGATACCAAATTCTTTAATAAAGGCATTGATAGCTGTAGAAGACAGGCATTATTTTGAACACATTGGTATCGATCCCCTCGGTATTTTACGTTCATTGTTTAAGAATCTATTAGCAGGGAAAATTTCTCAAGGTGGTAGTACTTTGACGCAACAATTAATAAAAAACATGTTTTTAAGTCGTGAACGGACTTATACACGCAAGTTAAATGAAATGTTGATGGCTTTGATGCTGGAATATCATTATTCGAAACAAAGTATTCTTGCGGCATATGTTAATGAGATCTATTTAGGACAAAATGGTGCTCGAAGTATTCACGGTTTTGGTACGGCAGCAGAATTTTATTTTTCCAAGCCATTAAATGAATTAAATGTGGCGGAAATTTCATTGTTAGTGGGTTTGGTTAAAGGCGCATCTTATTATAATCCACGAAAAAATCCGCAAAGAGCTCTAAAGCGTCGAAATCTGGTTTTAACGTTATTACACAAACAGGAATTTATTAGTGCCTCAGAATTAAAAAGGGCATCAGCAACGTCATTAGCGGTGACTAAAAAACCAAATTGGAGTAGTGCTAAATATCCTGCTTATCTCGATTTGGTAAGGCGTCATATAAAGCGGGATTATCAAATTGACGATCTTAGAAATGAAGGTTTACAAATTCATACGACGCTGGATGTTGAAAAACAGGAAATAGCACAAAATAGTGTTGATTTAAGCTTATCGAAACTGGATAAAGACAGAAGATTTAAAGCGGGGACACTTCAGTCCGCATTAGTTATGGTTGAACCGCATAACGCGGAGGTGTTGGCATTAGTAGGAGACAGAAATAAGCATAGAAATGCATTTAATCGTGCACTTGATGCAAAAAGGCCGATAGGTTCATTAGTTAAACCTGCCGTTTACATGACCGCTCTGGATCGTGCTAAAAAATATAATGTTCTTTCATCGCTTGATGATAGACAACTTGTATTAAAACAAGCTAAAAATAAAACATGGGTACCAAAGAATTATGATCATCGATCACATGGCAAGATTCCTTTAGTTCGCTCAATAGCTAAGTCATATAATATCTCTACAGTCCGACTTGGTATGGCACTTGGTCTGGAAAATGTTATTCAAACATTAAAAAATCTGGGTATTACTTCACCTATACCTAATCTACCTTCAATTTTATTGGGTTCATTAAACTTATCTCCATATGAAGTAACACAAATGTATCAAACGATTGCCAGTGGTGGTTTACAAATTCGACTGAAATCAATTCGCGCGGTATTAGATAAAGAAGGCCAGCCGTTGCGACGTTATGATCTAGCTGTGAAAGAATATGTAAAACCTGAAACAGCATTTCTAACGCAATACCTGTTAACAGAAGTTGTTCAAAATGGAACAGCTAAACGACTGATTCGTGAGTTGCCTTCTTTAATGCCGTTAGCCGGTAAAACAGGTACTACGAATGCATTGAGAGATAGTTGGTTTGCAGGTTTCGGTGATCGCTTATTAGCTGTCGTTTGGGTGGGTCGCGATGATAATCAAACCGCTAAACTGACAGGCTCTACAGGTGCAATGCAAATATGGCTGGATATGATGAAAAAAATTAAACCGGAGCCATTAAGTTTAATAGCACCGGAAGAAATAGAGTGGTATGAATTTCCTGATATGAGTAAGCCTGATAGCAGTTGTACCCAGACTAAGGCATATCCATTTGTAAAAAAATATCCACCTGAATATGTTAATTGCTTTTAAATAAAATTGAGTAAGAAAAATCCTATGAATAGATTTCGATTAGCATTATTGATCATCATTATTATGTCGTTAACAGCGTGTGCAGAACAATCAACAAAATCTGCCGAATTAATTCCCGTCGAAGAACGAAATATTCCTTTTGCAAAAGCAAAGCCACAAGCGACGGTGCTTGAGCAGCAAACAAATATTGAAAACCAAAAGAAAGTTGTCAGCAAACAAAAAGAATCGGTTATTACTGCATTACTTGATGATGCTGATTTGTTTTCTAATAAAGGTCAAAGTGAAAAAGCGGCAGCGACGATAGAACGCGCGCTTCGTATCGAACCTAAGAACGCATTACTGTGGCATCGTCTTGCTGTTATTCGCATGCAACAACAACAATGGCAACAAGCGATAGCTATGGCAAGAAAATCGAACGCTTTGGCAGCAAATAACAAAAAATTAAAATCTGATAATTGGGCAGTGATAGCCGCTGCCTATGATAATCTGGGTAATAAGAAAAAAGCGAATGAAGCGAGAAATAAACAATTCGGTCAGGCGTAGTAGATAGTATTCAGCGGCAATGATTTAGGCGTGACTAGGTATTTTACCTTTGATGATATAAGCAAAAGTAATTACTTCTGCAACTGCGATATAAAGCTCTCTAGGAATTTCTTCATCCAATTTTAATTTAGCTAATAAATTTACCAAGTCGGGTTCTTCACGAATTGGAACATTATGTTCTTTTGCCAGCGCAATAATTTCTTCAGCAATTTCACCCGCACCTTTAGCCGATAAAGTTGGCGCAGTAACACCATCGTAGCTTAATGCTATGGCTTTTTTGGGGATATCTACTAATTGATTCATATAGCGATATTAATGAGGTTGCTTCCAAAGGTGTGCTCTTTGAATGCCTTTTTATTTTCGACGGGAGTCTCAGTCTCTTCAATACAGGTAATGTTTCCTGTCGATAAACCGCAGCGTTCAATTTGTTTATCAAGAAGAAATAAATTGTCATTGATCAGCTTATTTAATGTTTCATTTTCTGACCATAAGGTCGCATTAACTTCTTTATCAATAAGAGATAGTCTGGCTGATACAGCACCTAAGTTTTCAAAGTCGATTTTTATATTGGCAGTCCATAATTGTTCTTTTTCATTGTTTGATTTTGAATCTCTATCGGCTTTGATATTGAGTTTTAATAAATCAATGTCTTGTTTGTCTTTAACTGGTAATTCAACAGACCAAAGAGGCGCTTGATTATCATGAGTTACAATGGCTTTTGATTGATTTACTTCTATCCGTGCTATTGATGATTCAATTTGTTTGTTGATTATCTCGGCATCAAGTTTTAAAGCCATATTCATGGCTTTAGTTGAGTTTTTTGTTTTGGCAGCAGCATTTTTTGTCGTTTCTAACATAGGCTTTAATTGACCTTGCTTGGGAAAGCTACTGTTTTGGTTTTCTACTTGCTGTTTATATTTATTGATGACATCAGAAAGCTGTAATAGGTTTGTTTTTAGATCCTTTGCAATATCTAATGTTGACGTGTGGGGTGTAATTAGTCCTGTTGATTGCCCTGTTATTTTTCCTGATGTTTGTTTGGCAGATTGTCCTGCAGGTTTTAATAATTGCTCAGGACTTTTTTTAATAATTGTTTCAGCAAGTAATTTTGCTTCAAGGAATATTCCCGAGTCTTTTATTGCTGTTTTTAATCCGACTTCATTATTCAAACTGGTTTTTGCCGGTAAGTGTTCAATTAACTTTTTAAATTGTTGCTCTATTGGTGCAGGTAAAAGTTTAAGCGCTTCTTTTACATTGCTTGAAACCTGATTTAACAAGGTAGTCAATTTCTCCATGCCGGCTTGTTTTGGAATGCTTTCCCGGAGTAATTGTTGTTTGGTTTCATGAACCATTTTAGGTGTCTCTTGTTGTAAGACGCGCAAAATAACGGAATTGTTCTCTTTTGCGACAACGAGTTTTAATTGATCACCGACGTTAAGCGGTTTATCCGGGTTTGTTCTAACTTCTATTTGTTGGTTTTGTGCTTTTAAAATAACGGTGTCTGCTGATTTTTGGCTTGTAACCGTAGCCGTCAGTACCTGCCCAAGAAACCATTGAGATTGATTTGCTTGCATAGCTTTAGCAACGAGTGGCGAGCTCGTTGTTGTAGATAATGCTGTGGGTAGTATCGCGGCTTGAATATCCGTACCTACGTAGCGTCATTTTGGCATGAAACTTGAGATGTTTTTTGCATTTATTTTGATTGGAGAAAGAGCTTGGCAGAACGAGGAAACTGGTTTGTAAGAAGGAATGGCGTAGTAAAAGGGCCATTTTTGTCGGTACAAATCACCAGGAATATTCTGCTTGGTCGATTACATTTTGATGATGAATTGAGCCCAGATAAGCAAAGTTGGCAGCAAGTCGCCGAACATCGGGAATTGTATCCTGATGTTATGGGAGAGACTTCGGCGGATAATAATAAACTAGAAGTTGCACAAGTTCAGGTGGATGAGCGTGTTTTGGAGCAGCGCAAACATAAGCAAGATATGGCACAAGAACGTCGACAAACCAGAGATCGGCGCGGCAGTGAATCTGAAGTGATGTTAGTACACCGAGAACATAGAAATGAAATGGATGATATCTTTAATGATAATTTTAAACGTCCGAAATTACCGACCATGTCCATTATATTTGCAGTGATAGTGACTATAGTGTTCGGTTTTATTCTAAAGCCTCAAAAACAGGATGACTTGATCGATTGCTCTATATCAGCAAGACCAGAAGTCAATTGGAGTAATTGTCGTTTCATTAAACTCTATGCAGAGAACCAGAATCTTCAAAATGCTATTTTAACAGATACAATTTTGAACGAGTCATACTTATTAGGTACTGATTTTTCTGATTCGGATATGGCCTATGCCGAAATAAAAAAGAGTGATTTAAGTTATGCAAATCATCAGCGTGTTCGTTTAATCGGGGCGAATTTAATAGAAACAGATTTACGCTATGCAAATTTAGAAGATGCTGATTTATCTTATGCGGACTTAAGTGGCGCTAAGTTAGCAGGGGCAAATACAAAAAACACTCGGTTTGATAATGCGATATGGGTTGACGGGCATGTTTGTGAAAAAGGCTCTATAGGTTCATGCAAAATGAATAAGTAATTTTAGCTTGTTGATTGCTCAGGAATAGTATTCAGCTGTATAACGCCAAACTTTTTCTGGAGTATCCGTTGGGTTAATGCCCGCTTTTCTTTTTAGTTCATCAAGAAACTGTTTTGGTTTCTTTATCGATTCCCATACTACCGGTAAAAATGTTGCTCGTGCATTACCCTTCGAGATAATTAAACCATCGATATCAGGACGTATCTTATTTAACAAATCTTGTTCGTCATTAAACGCTAATGGAACAGCTGGCGTTAAGATTGATAGACTAATATCAACTTGTTTGTATTCCTCCGCAGTTAAGGCTTTAAAACGCGGATCAGAAAATGCGGCAGCATAAGCATATTGTGCAACGGCATCGATTAAAGGCATGTGTGCTTCAGTCGTGCCTATGCATCCGCGAAGTTGACTATGAAGTTTTAAAGTAATAAATACGGCATAATTTTCTTTAAGGTTACCCTTAATATTTTTTGTTTCGGGTTTGTAAGCGTTGCCAGATTGTAGACCTTGTTCAATGCTTTTATGAATTACATTAAATACAAATTCTTTGTCGGCATCATTAAGTATGCGGTTTTCAAATAAAGCATAAGAGCCATAGCCTACAACACGATCCTTGGTGCCAGCCGTGTCACCCGAGTTGCGTAAGTCTAATGTTTGAATAGACATGTTTTTATTCTGAGCAAGTTTTAATAGTCCGCGCATTGGCATGCACCCACATGCCTGATGAGAACCAATTTTTTGATATTCAAAATTTTCTATAAGGTGCGTCGTCTCGCTATCCGTCTTACATGCTGTTTCATAATCTAGAAAATGACTTAAGTCTGAGCTGATAACAATTAATGTTTCATCTCCGCCCCATAATTCATTTAATACTTCTTCTACTTGCTTTGGTTCAGCATTACCGATTAATAAAGGTATTAGCGTAAAGTCGCTTAATACTTTTTGTAAAAAAGGCAAGTGCACTTCAAGGCTGTGTTCTTGTTCATGTGCGGCATCGAGAAATTGTATATAGGAGTATTTTTGTTCTAATTCATTTAAAGCAACGGTGTTGATAGAAACATTACCGAGCGGTGTCGCAAAATGTGTATTTGTTGCCAAAGCTATACCGTTAACACTTACGCGATGTGTTGGGCCTAACAAAACGACGCGAGTAACTTGTGCTCTTGATTTTTCAATAACGGAATAAACACTGGCAGCGGTTTGACCTGAGTAGATATAACCCGCATGAGGGGCAATGATTGCTTTAGGTGCTTTAATGTCGATAGCATCAACTGCAAGATAGTCATCGAGCATATTGCTTAATTGATTGGCATCCTTAGGGTAAAAGCTGCCAGCAACCGCAGTTGGACGAATAGAAATAGGGCGGTGATTAGTTGGCGTCGTATTCATGATGTTTAGTATTATGAATTATAGGACTATTATTATCTTGTAGTCATTGAGATTAGATTTATCGTTGAAAAAATATGGGAACTGTTGAGACTAAATACTGGCATAAACTTCCTGACGGACGGATACAATGTGATCTTTGTCCGCGTAAATGTAAATTAAAAAACGGTCAATCTGGGCTTTGTTTTGTTCGTGCTTGTGAAGAGGATCAAATAGTCCTTACCACTTATGGTCGTTCCAGTGGCTTTTGTATCGACCCAATCGAAAAGAAACCATTAAATCATTTTCTTCCTGGAACAGCGGTTCTTTCGTTTGGAACAGCCGGATGTAATTTGGCTTGTAAGTTTTGCCAAAACTGGGATATCAGTAAATCGCGACAAATGGATACGCTAGCGGATTCGGCTAGTCCAGAAGCATTGGCATTGACTGCAAAGAAATCAGGTTGCCGAAGTATTGCATTCACATACAATGATCCGGTGATTTTTCATGAATATGCGATAGATGTCGCTCAAGCTTGTCATGAGCATGGTATAAAAACTGTAGCTGTTTCAGCAGGTTATGTGATGCCAGAGCCAAGAAAAGAGTTTTATCAGCACATTGATGCCGTGAATATTGATTTAAAGGCATTCACCGAAGACTTTTATCATCGCATTACCGGCAGTCATCTTGCGAATGTATTAGAGACATTGTCTTATTTGAAACATGAAACAGACGTTTGGTTTGAAATTACGAATTTAGTGATTCCCAGTGAAAATGATTCTGATAAAGAATTTAATCAGATGACAGAATGGATAGTTAAAGAATTAGGTTCTGATGTTCCGCTACATTTCTCTGCATTTCATCCCGATTGGAAAATGCGTGATAAACCTAGAACAACTTTGCAGACCCTACAAAAAGCACGTTCCATCGCCATTATGAATGGCCTACATTATGTATACACAGGTAATGTCCATGATCCAGCGGGAGACACAACTTATTGCTATGAATGCGGCGAAGAATTAATTATCCGTGATTGGTATGAAATTAAGGGCTGGTCGATAAATCAAGCAGGCAACTGCCCTAAGTGTAAAACTATTTGCGCCGGTGTTTTTGAACCAGAACACGGAAAATGGGGCTCAAAACGCGTACCTATCAGGATAAATGATTCTTAGTTTTTAACTAATTAAATCAATTGCATAAAGTCTCTTGAAAATCATCATACAGCACTGTACTATCGCGCCCTCTGATGCGGGGTGGAGCAGTCTGGCAGCTCGTCGGGCTCATAACCCGAAGGTCGCAGGTTCAAATCCTGCCCCCGCTACCAATTTAAGATTATGTGGTAATTGGTAGAATCGCCCGACGCGCGTTGCGCTCGTCTGGCTCGGTTGTTCATAGACTGGCGAAGGTCTCCAGTTAAAATCAACCCCCGCTACCAATCAGATTTGAATTATTAAGGCCCCTTTTTGGGGTTTTTTTATGTACAAGATGTACTGTATGTCGCGAGCGCAGGACACGCAAGAGCGACGATGTTAATGAATAACTTAGTCTTATGGCCTGCGATGTGGCACTCCTTATATAAAGTGACTATAATTATTTGTGAATTTTTTGTTTTTTGTCAGTGGGCCTTGAGCCCATTTTTTGTGTTTGGCTTTTATGTATAGACAAAATCAGCATTTAATCGATTTATTCGAGAATGAAGTGGCCGCTTTGGGTTATGAATTACTGGGTATTGAGGTTCATCAAAGTACTCATGGTTCAATCTTGCGGGTTTATATTGATAAAGAGGGCGGAATCGTTGTTGAAGACTGTGTAGCAGTGAGTCGACAACTATCAGGTGTACTTGAAGTTGAAGATCCAATTAAAGGTAACTATGACCTGGAAGTATCTTCGCCAGGTATGGATCGACCCTTATTTACAGTAGAGCAGTTTAAGAAGGTTATTGGAGAAACAATCAAGCTGAGATTGTACGAAAAATATAATAACAGAAAACGTTTTTCAGGAGTTTTAAAAGCAGTTGATGACGAAGATGTTGTGATCGATTGTGATAACGAGGAATACAAGGTGCCGTTTAGATTAATCGAGCGCGCACGGCTGGTTCCACAGTTTTGATTCATATTAATGAGTAGAGTAAATGAATAAAGAAATATTAATGGTTGTTGATGTTGTTTCTAATGAAAAAGGTGTGCCTAAGGACATCATTTTTGAAGCTATTGAATTAGCGCTAGCGAGTGCAACCAAAAAACGAAATCGTGAAGATTTAGAAGCACGCGTTTCTATTGATCGCGAAACCGGTGATTACAGTACCTTCCGTTGTTGGGAAGTGGTTGATGATGAACCGGAGTCACTAGAAGCGCCAACAAGGCAGATTTCTTTATCTGATGCTAAAGAAAAAGAGGGCGATATAAAAATTGGTCAATTTATTGAAGAGCCTATGGATTCCGTTGAGTTTGGTCGAATTGCCGCACAAGCAGCGAAACAGGTTATTGTGCAAAAAGTTCGTGAAGCTGAACGAGCACAGGTTCTAGAAGCTTATGAAGGTCGTGTTGGTGAAATGGTCAGTGGTGTTGTTAAGCGTTCAGAACGCAGTGGTCTTATTCTCGACCTCGGTAACAACGCCGAAGCATTTATACCTCGAGAAGAATTGATCCCTCGCGAAGCGGTTCGTCCTGGTGATCGTATACGTGCTTACTTAAAAGAAATTAAGCCTGAAATAACACGTGGCCCGCAACTATATTTAAGTCGTACGGCTCCTGAGCTTTTAATTGAATTATTTAAAATTGAAGTGCCGGAAATAAACGAAGGCATGATCGATATCATTAATGGTGCTAGAGACCCGGGTGCCAGAGCTAAGATTGCTGTTAATGCAAATGAACCAAGAATAGATCCTATTGGTGCCTGTGTTGGTATGCGTGGCTCCCGAGTTCAAGCTGTGTCTAATGAATTGGGTGGCGAACGTGTCGATATTATTCTTTGGGATGAGAATCCTGCTCAGTTTGTTATTAATGCGATGGCTCCTGCTGAAGTAGCATCAATTATGGTTGATGAAGATGAACATACTATGGATGTTGCTGTAGCTGATGAAAATCTATCTCAAGCGATTGGACGTGGTGGACAAAACGTAAAGCTCGCTAGCGAATTAACCGGTTGGGTACTCAATGTAATGTCAATTGAGCAAGCTGAAGAAAAGGGTGAAGCTGAAGCTGAAACATTACAAGCGATGTTTATGGAAGAACTTGATGTTGATGAAGAGATGGCGATTATTCTTGTTCAAGAAGGTTTCTCAAGTGTAGAAGAAGTGGCTTATATTCCTGAAAAAGAAATGTTGGCTATTGAAGAATTTGACGATGAATTAGTGAGCGAGTTACGTGGACGTGCGAATGATATTATGTTGACACGTGCTATTGCGAGTGAAGAAAAACTGGGTGATGCCAAACCTGCTGAAGATCTTTTGACTATGGAAGGTATGGATGAAGTTTTGGCTTATGAATTGGCAAGCAAAGAAGTGATAACCATGGATGACTTAGCTGAATTATCAGTCGATGAATTGATGGATATATCTTCTGATGTCGACAAAGAACGTGCTGGAAAGTTAATTATGACAGCTCGAATCCCCTGGTTTGAATCCGAAGAATCTAGTAGTGAGGATGAAGATTAATGGCTGAAATTACTGTCAGTGAATTTGCTGCCGATGTTAATGTATCCGTCGAACGTATACAGGAACAATTGGTTGAGGCCGGGCTTTCTAAAAAGAAAGCCGATGATGTTATTTCTGATTCTGAAAAGACCGAGCTTTTAGCGTTCTTAAGAAAGAAACACGGCAAAGAGGGAGCTGAGCGTAAAATAACTTTACGACGTAAAACAGTTAGCGAACTTAAAGTAAATGTTACCGGTCAAGGTAGAACAAAACCTCAATCAAAAACAGTTAATGTTGAGTTTCGTAAAAAACGTACTTATGCAAAACGAGGTGATCTTGTTGAAACAGCAAAACAGGAAGAAGAAGCCGCAGCAAAAATAGTGGCCGAGCAAGAAGCAGCTGAAGCTAAAATAAAAGCAGAAGCTGAAGCTAAGGTTCAGAGTGAAGTCGCTGCTGCAGAAGCAACAAAAGAAGCCGAAGCTAAAGCGGAAGCAGAGGCAGAGGCTCAAGCCAAAGCTACTGCGAAAGCAGCTACAACAACAGCAGAAATTAAACCTGCTGCCCCCGTTGTTGAACAAACAGATTCAAAAAAATCTTCAGGTAAAGATAAATCTAAAAAAGAACGTACCCGACATGGTCGTCAGGAATTACATGTCGCATCAAAAGGTTCGGGACGTCGTCGCAACAAAAAGCCTAAGCGTCATTCAGTTGTACATACGAATGCGAACGCGGAGCATGGTTTTGAAAAACCAACGGCACCTGTGGTTAAAGAAATTGATATTCCAGAAAACATATCGGTTGGTGACTTGGCCCAACGTATGTCAGTGAAAAGTACTGAAGTCATCAAGGTTATGATGGGGCTAGGTACGATGGTAACGATTAATCAAACTATCGATCAAGAAACAGCATCAATCGTTGTTGAAGAGATGGGGCACAAACCCAGACTAACAGTAGACAATGCACTTGAAGTTGAAATGATTGAGGCAGCGCAGCAAGACGGTGAACAAGTTAATCGTGCGCCGGTTGTTACTATTATGGGGCATGTCGACCATGGCAAGACTTCATTGCTTGATTATATTCGTAAAAGTAGAGTTGCTTCTGGTGAGGCCGGTGGTATTACACAACATATCGGCGCCTATAAAGTTAAAACCGAGAATGGTGAGATTACTTTTCTTGATACACCAGGACATGAAGCGTTTACTGCTATGCGTGCTCGTGGTGCAAAAGTAACCGATATTATTATTATTGTTGTTGCTGCAGATGATGGTGTGATGCCTCAAACAGAAGAAGCTGTTAAACATGCTAAAACATTTGGTGTGCCGATCATTATAGCAGTTAATAAAATTGATAAAGAAAATGCTGACCCTGATCGTGTTAAACAGGGGCTATCAAAATTTGAAGTTATCCCGGAAGATTGGGGTGGTGATACACAATTTATTCCTGTGTCTGCGTTAACAGGGGAAGGTGTTGATGCTCTGTTAGAAAGTATTTTGCTACAAGCAGAAATATTGGAATTAAAAGCGGTTGCTGCGGGTGTTGCCTCTGGTGCTGTAATCGAAGCTCGACTTGATAAAGGTCGCGGACCAGTTGCTACAATTCTTGTTCAAGGTGGAACACTTAATAAAGGCGATGTTGTACTTAGTGGTCATGAATTCGGTCGCGTTAGAGCAATGATTGATGATCTTGGACATGATATTACTTCTGCGGGCCCATCTACTCCTGTAGAGGTTTTAGGTTTATCAGGTACCCCGAAAGCAGGCGACGAAATGATTGCTGTACCTGATGAAAAGAAGGCACGTGAAATTGCTTTATTTAGACAAACTAAACACCGTGAAAAGAAGATTGCTCAACAACAAGCGACCAAGCTTGAGAATGTCATGAATCAAATGGCTGAGGGCGAAGTAGCTTCAGTGAACTTGCTTATTAAAGCTGATGTGCATGGCTCATCAGAAGCCTTAGTTGATTCATTAACACAACTCAGTACCGACGAAGTTAAAGTCAGTATTGTTAGTAGTGGTATCGGTGGTATTACTGAGTCTGATATTAATCTCGCTATGGCATCAAGTTCTGTTGTGATTGGTTTTAATGTTCGTGCTGACGCAAGTGCGCGTAAGCTGATCGATGCAGAAGGGATTGATTTACGTTATTACAGTATTATTTATGATGTTATAGATGATGTTAAAGCCGCTATGAGTGGATTGCTTTCCGCAGAAGTCCGCGAACAAATTACCGGTGTTGCAGAAGTTAAAGAAGTTTTTCGTTCACCAAAGTTTGGCGATATCGCTGGTTGTATGGTGACATCAGGTCGTGTTAATCGAAATAATCCTATTCGTGTTTTACGCGATAACGTCGTTATTTATGAAGGCGAGCTTGAATCATTACGTCGTTTTAAAGATGACGTGAATGAAGTTAAGTCTGGCACGGATTGTGGTATTGGTGTTAAAGATTATAGCGATGTTCAACCCGGCGATCAGATTGAAGTGTTCGAGCGTATTACTGTCGAACGTACAATTGATTAGCCTGCTCTAAAAAAGAAATCATGCCAAAAGAATTTGGACGTAACCAACGAGTTGGCCAGTTTATTAAAGAAGAGCTCTCTGTTTTAGTACAACGAGAATTCCCCCTAAATCAATACGGCATGATCACGTTGACGAATGTTGATGTAAACTCCGATTTAAGTACTGCCACGATATACATTACTGTATTAAATAGTGAATCTAGTAATGACGCTGATGACTCGTCTTTATCTGCATCTCTGCAAAAGAAAGAAAAACTGGTTAAAGAGCTAAACGAAAAGAAAGGTTTTTTCCGTCACGAAATATCCCGCATGTTGACATCACGAGGCGTGCCCACCTTGCGTTTCAAATATGATGAATCAGTTGAACGCGCTCAACGTCTTAGCGATATTATTAATTCAGTTAGTCAAAGTGATGAACATAATGATGAGCATAGCCATGATGAAAACGATAACGACTCATCTAGTTAAGTATTAAGTAACTTTTCAAAATGGCTAGGCAAAGAATAAAACGCGGTAGAAATATCAGCGGTATCCTCGTGTTAGATAAACCCGCAGGCATGAGTTCCAATGGCGTGTTACAACACGTAAAACGTTTATACGATGCAAAAAAAGCAGGGCATACCGGAAATCTGGATGTGCCGGCAACAGGTTTGCTACCTATTTGTTTAGGTGAGGCGACTAAAGTTTCTGCTTTTTTACTGGATGCAAATAAAAGTTATCGTGCTCGTTGTAAATTAGGCGTGACGACGACGACGGGTGATGCGGCGGGAGAAGTATTAACGAATAGTCCTGTTCCTGAAATATCTGAATTAAATTTAGAAAAGGTGTTGAAGAAATTTTTAGGTGAGATTGAGCAGGTTCCGCCTATGTATTCTGCTTTGAAACATAATGGTAAGCGTTTATATGAATTGGCTTACAAAGGCATAGAGGTCGAACGTAAATCCAGAAAAATCACTATTCACAGTATAAAGTTACTTGAGTTGAGTGGTGATGAATTTGAAATAGAGGTTTCTTGTACAAAAGGAACCTATATAAGGACCTTGGCAGAAGATATTGGTCATGAACTGGGTTGCGGTGCACATATTCTTACTTTGCGACGATTAGAGGCTGGACCCTTTAATGAGTCACAAATGGTGACCCCGGCGAAGTTGCAAGAGATTGCCGAGCAAGGAATGGAACAGCTTGATAAATTACTCTTGCCGATGGACATTGCTTTGACTCATTTTCCTGAGGTTCGGCTATCTGAAGAGGTGGCCTATTATCTCTGCCGAGGACAAGCGGTTACCGTCTCAGGACTGCCTAAATCAGGGCGATTAAGAATATATAACAATTTAGACCAATTTCTTGGTTTGGGAGAGGTCAGTGAAGACGGTCGGCTCGCTCCTAAACGCTTGATTAATCTAGTATAAGTAGGATAATGGCCTTCAAGCGAAACAAATCGATGTTTCGCTTGTTACGGTGGATATGCGCGGGTACAATACGCGCAAATTTGATATAGAACATGAGTGGAGTATTTGAATATGGCATTAAGTTGTGAAGACAAAGCGGGAATAGTTAAGGATTATCAACGCGCTGCGAATGACACCGGATCTCCGGAAGTACAGGTTGCGTTATTAACGTCTCGTATTACTGATCTGTCGGGTCACTTCAAAGAGCACGCTAAAGACCATCATTCAAGACAAGGTCTTCTACGTATGGTAAATCAAAGACGCAAGTTGCTTGATTACCTGAAAGGCAAAGATCTTAATCGCTATCGCGATTTGATTAGCCGCCTCGGCTTACGTAAATAATATCTTTTCTGGCATTCGCCAATGAGGAAAGCAAATATATAAACCCGCTATTGCGGGTTTATACGTTTTACAAAATAAAAAATATCTATAAACACTAAATCAACAATTATCAGTTAGGAAAAGTCCATGAGCGTGGTAACTAAAGAGTTTCAATTCGGCAGTCATAAAATTACATTAGAAACAGGCAGAATAGCCAGACAAGCATCCGGTGCTGTTATGGTTAGTATGGGAGACACCGTTTTATTGGTCACCTGCGTTGCCAAAAAAGAAGCAAGGGAAGGGCAAGACTTTTTTCCTCTAACCGTTGATTATCAAGAAAAGAATTATTCCGCAGGTAAAATACCGGGTGGTTTCTTTAAAAGAGAAGGTCGTCCTTCAGAAAAAGAAACGCTAACTTGTCGATTAATTGATCGACCTATTCGACCTCTTTTTCCTAAAGCGTTTAAAAATGAAGTTCAAATTATTGTGACAGTTATGTCACTTGACCCAGATATTAATCCTGATATCCCCGGCATCATTGGTGCTTCGGCAGCAATCAGTCTTTCTGGCGCGCCTTTTAGTGGTCCTGTCGGCGCGGCTCGAGTTGGCTATATCGATGGAGAGTACGTACTTAATCCATCTCTTACGCAGTTAGACGATTCTCAACTGGAACTGGTTGTTGCTGGTACAGACACATCGGTACTTATGGTTGAATCTGAAGCAAAGCAATTGCCTGAAGATATTATGTTGGGTGCTGTCATGTTCGGTCATGAACAGTTTCAAGTTGTTATTGAAAACATAAAAGCATTAGCCGAAGAAGCAAATACCAAATCCTGGAATTGGGTTGCTCCTGAAAAAGATGAAGCACTAGCTACTGAAGTTCAATCACGTGCCGGTGATTTAGTGCGCGAAGCGTATAGCATTCAAGATAAGCTTGAACGCAAAGAACGTTTAGGTGAGATCAAGAAAGAAGTGATTGAAGGCATGACCGAAGGTGGTGAGCCTCAGTGGTCTGCTGCTGTAATTTCTGGCGCAATAGAAGCACTAGAAAGTCATATTGTTCGTAGCAGTGTATTGTCTGGTGAAAATCGTATTGATGGACGTGATTCGAAAACGATACGTCCTATTAGTGTTGAAACGGGTGTTTTACCTCGTACTCATGGTTCTGCATTATTTACTCGGGGTGAAACACAAGCAATTGTTGTTGTTACTTTAGGTACGCAACGTGATGCACAAATTATTGATGCAATTGAAGGTTCTTTTAAAGATCCTTTCATGTTCCATTATAACTTTCCTCCATTCTGTGTGAATGAAACGGGTCGTGTTGGTACACCAAAACGACGTGAGATTGGCCATGGTAAATTAGCTAAACGCGGTATCTTGGGTGTTATGCCTGATATGGACGAATTCCCATATGCAATTCGTGTTGTTTCTGAAATTACCGAATCAAACGGTTCAAGCTCGATGGCTTCTGTTTGTGGTAGTAGTTTGGCATTAATGGATGCCGGTGTTGAATTGGATGCACCTGTTGCAGGTATTGCCATGGGATTGATTAAAGACGGTGACAAGTTTGTTGTTCTTTCTGACATTATGGGTGATGAAGATCACTTAGGCGATATGGATTTTAAGGTAGCTGGATCTGAAAAAGGTATTACAGCTTTGCAGATGGATATCAAGATTGACGGTATTACAAAAGAAATTATGGAAGTGGCTTTAGTTCAAGCGAAAGAAGGTCGTTTGCATATTCTTGGTAAGATGAACGCAGTATTATCTAGCCATAATGAAGAAATGTCTGAGTTTGCTCCACGTATTACCACTATTAAAATTCATCCTGATAAAATTCGTGATGTTATTGGTAAAGGCGGTGCAACCATCCGTGCTATTACCGAAGAAACAGGTGCAGTCATTGATATTGATGATGATGGTACCGTTAAAATTGCTGCAACTGATAAAGCAGCCGGTGATGCCGCTCTAAAACGTGTTGAACAAATTACTGCTGATATCGAAGTCGGTAAGATTTATGAAGGTAAAGTTCAGAAGTTGATGGACTTTGGTGCTTTCGTCAACATTCTTCCTGGTAAAGATGGCCTGGTTCATATATCACAAATCTGTGAAGAACGTGTTGAGAATGTCAGTGACAAACTCAGTGAAGGCGATATGGTAAAAGTTAAAGTACTGGAAGTTGATAGACAAGGTCGAGTTCGTTTGAGTATGAAAGCGGTTAATGAAGAAAGTAGTGAATAAGCTAAGTTTTCAAAGTATTAAATAAAAAGGGCCTAACGGCCCTTTTTTTATGTCCAGAGAGGGACTGTATGCTGCGAGCGCATGGACGCGCAAGAGCAGCGAAGTCATAAATAATCAATGCGTGGTTTGCATTGATTCTGAATTAATTTAACCCGTTTTTAGTTTTCCTGCGTTTATAGGTTTGAAACTTATAACTCAGGAGTATTATCATGCAAAAACAAACTTTATATACCTTGGGAATATCAACATTGATCTTCTTAAGTGCTTGTACGCAAAATAATGATTCAAATAATAATCCCCTCTCTCAAACATTAAATTCAGAGCCACAATCTGTTATTCCTGAATTATTAGTAAAAGAAAATGATGCTGTAGTAGCGTTATCTAAAGAAAATGAAGTGCGGATTAAAGTCGCAGATGAAATTGAAATGGCAGTAGCAAAAGATCAGTTTGCAGGTGCCGCTGCATTGGGTGCTGTCGGTGGTTATCGAAGTATACAGTCAGAAAAAAAGTATAAATCCAGACGAATGATCGTTACTCATGATTCATTGTTACAAAATATTCGCCAGGTATCGGAGAGGGTTAACCGTGAAAATTATGCCCATTTTGATGATAATTCAGTCAAACGTGTAATAGAAAATCCTGTTTCAACGTTTAGTATCGATGTTGATACGGGAGCTTATTCTAATGTTCGACGGATGTTGAAGTCAGGTCGTTTGCCAGCGCATGATGCCGTTAGAGTGGAAGAAATGATTAATTATTTTTCATATGACTATCCGAAATCTAAAAAAACAAACACGCCATTTGTTGTGCTTAAAGAAATAGCCAAGTCTCCATGGAACAAAAACAATTACCTTTTACATATTGGTATTAAGGCACACGATGTTAATCAGAAGCAGTTGCCAAATGCGAATCTTGTTTTTTTAATTGATGTTTCTGGTTCGATGCAATCAGAGAACAAACTTGAATTATTAAAAACCTCGCTTAAGTTACTTAGTAAACAGTTGTCGAAAAAAGATAAAATTTCAATTGTTGTCTATGCGGGAGCTTCAGGTGTTGTTTTAAATCCAACGGCAGGAGATCAGACAGCAACGATACAAGCTGCTTTAGCTAAATTAACCGCTGGCGGGAGTACCAATGGCGCTGCGGGAATAGAGCTGGCTTACAGTCTGGCGCAACAAGAATATATTCAAGACGGTATTAACCGCGTCATCATAGCGACTGATGGCGACTTTAATGTTGGCACCGTTAATCATGAGCAATTGATGAATTTGATAGAAGAAAAACGTAAGTCAGGAATTTCATTAAGTACGCTTGGTTTTGGAACTGGAAATTATAATGATCAGTTAATGGAGCAACTCGCCGATAAGGGAAATGGTAATTATGCTTATATCGACAACCTGAATGAAGCACAAAAAGTGTTGGTTGATGAAATAAGTTCTACGCTATTAACCGTTGCTAAAGACGTCAAGATCCAAATTGAATTCAATCCTGATGTTGTTAGTGAATATCGTTTAATTGGTTATGAAAACCGCCACTTGAAACGTGAAGATTTTAATAATGATAAAATCGATGCGGGTGAAATTGGTGCAGGGCATACAGTAACGGCACTTTATGAGATTACACTTGTGAGTAGCAAATCGGGATTGATAGATGCGCTACGATATCAACAGGGCACGACTGTTCAAAAAAGTGTTTTGAAAAAAGCATTAACAGATGAAATCGCTTTCTTGAGATTACGTTATAAGATGCCAAAAGAAGAAACGAGCCAGTTGCTAGAGTGGCCAATAAGCCGTAATGAGATTATTAATGAGATAAGCAACACGTCTGATAGTTTTCGATTTTCAGCTGCAGTTGCAGGTTTTGCTCAAAAGTTGAGAGGTGGTAAATATCTTGGTGAATTTACCTATCAAGATATTATGACGTTAGCTCAAAATTCGAGAAATAAAGATATGTTTGGTTATCGCGGTGAATTTTTATCTTTAGTCAATCTAGCGAGGTCAATTAGTGTTGTTGCAAGTAAAGATGAGCCTCAATCAATAGATGCAGCTTTATAATTCATGATAAATATCCACAGATACGGACATGTAAGTTGTCCGTATCTGTATTTTTATTATTTTGTAATTTATGCAGCTCAGGCTAGACTGCAATTAATGGACTCTAGCCTTTCAGATGAAGAATTAATGCTTGCTTATGCAGCAGGCGATACTGCGGCGTTTGAGAGTCTATACTTAAAGCATAAAGGGCCTGTCTATCGTTATATGCTAAAGCTTTGTTGTAATGAAGCAGTAGCAGAAGAATTGTATCAGGAAGTCTGGATGAAATTGATTAAGGCCAGAGAAAACTATCAAGTCAAAGCAAAATTTACCACCTATCTTTACAAGTTGGCCCATAATCAATTTATTGACCATTATCGAAAACAAAATGTCAGGATAGTGGAAGATCAGTCTATTGAAGTCGATGATGTTGAGCCGGCTCAATTATCAGGAAATAATCCGGAAAAGCAGACGCAAACCAACCAAGCTATAAATAAGTTAAGTGAACTACTGGATGCTTTACCCAATGAGCAGCGAGAAGTATTTTTGTTAAGAGAAGAAGCGGGAATGAGTGTTTCTGAAATTGCAGAAACACTAGGTATTAATCAAGAAGCAGCAAAAAGCCGTCTTCGGTATGCAATTAATAAATTACGAACAGGTTTGAATGAAGAGTAAGTTATGGCGAATACAGATCAAAACGATAAAGAATTAAACGAATATCTGAATGGGGATTCAAATATATCGAAAGCTTATCGTGCATCTAATTCAAGCGAGCCTTCATCAACTCTGGATGATGCTATTTTGTCAGCAGCTAAAGAAGCGGTTGAAAATACAGCGCAGAAAGAAAAACCTGCGTTTCATAAATCTCGTTGGACGTTACCCGTTTCCATTGCCGCAATGATTACTTTAAGTGTAAGCCTGGTAGTCACAATGCAGCAAGAAGCAGGGCAGCCATTAATTAGTGAGATAGAAATTGAAATGTTTGGGGCCGCAACATTAATAGAAGAAGTTGTGATGCCTCAGATAATATCAGCAGATAATGTGCTTAAGCAGGAGCTAAAAACTAAAAAAAATAATGAAAAGGATCTACACGACATGATTTCTGGTGAAGCGGCATTGGGTGCCGTTGGTGACTATCGTGCTCCGGTTAACCCTCCCGCTAGAACCAAAATTAAAATTATGGAGCGTCGTGATAAAAATGAAAATGTTGATGAGGCAAGAGCTTCTGCGCCTGCCGCATTAGGTGCAACAGCAGATATTTATCGTGCAGAAGAAAAGGCTGAAGCACCAAAAGCTAGAATGAAGGAAGTATCAGTTAAAAAAATATTGTTAAAAGAAAAGTCACAGTTACAAATTGAAGCCTTAGAAGAAAGTATTTTCTTTGATGAACAGATAACACAATCAGCGACAAGCGAAATAGTGTCTGATGATGAAGCTAGTATTAAACGAGATAGTAGATTTGATTCGCAAACTCAAGAATTGATGGACATAAATAAACTTTGGGAAGAGAGGGCGTTCGTCAGTGCAAAACAAGCTTTTGAAGAATTCATGAAAAAATACCCAAACATATCAGAGAAAAATATTAGAGAAATATTAGAGCCTGATGTGTATCAGGCTCTAATAGACGGTTAATTAATTATATAAATTTTTGATAACTAGATTATTTTTTGTGATGCATTAACTTGGATATTTTTTCATTAATCTCTTCGTACTCAGACCAATCTATATCGTCCCATTTTCCTTGGTCGGCTTTATTAGCCGCATCCAGCTTTATCTCTGCCAGTCGTTGATATAAAGCGGCCACATCATACTTCCCTTTATCACCAAACTCTTTTGCCTTTTCCTGATATTCAGCGGCAGTATTTCTAAAGTCATTACCTCCGTTCGATGTTCCTTCGGCATAGACGGCAACGTTCAGTATTAATGCAAATAATAAGTTAATGAATAGTTTAACGAATAACTGCATGATATCGATTCCTTTTTTTATTAATAATTCGATAATAGACCACTAGTGTATTTTTGTATGGTTAATAACTATATGTGTGACGGGGTTGGAGAAATCAGAAAAATGACAAAAAATTTAGAGCCATACAAAATGTATGGCTCTAATGCTCAACATATTGGACAGGGAGAAATGTTAAGCTTGGTGCTACTATTTATTACTTATTTTTTAAATAAACCTCAAGTGCATCCGCTGTACCAATTAACTTTCCACCTATGAAAACTTGAGGCGTTGTTGTTGCTCCAGAGATTGCGCGTAATGAACGGCTGGTCACGCCATCACCTAATTCAATCTCTTCGTAAGGCATGTTGTGCGCTTCCAGTGCTTTTCTTGCGCGTTCACAGTGAATACAACCTTTACGTGAAATCATTGAAACAAATTCAGGTTCAACGGCATTTTCATTGATGTAATTTAGCATTGTATCCGCATCGGAAACTTCGAACGGATCGCCTTCGACTTCAGGTTCAATAAACATTTTTTCGATTTTTTTATCTTTAACTAACATTGAATAGCGCCATGAACGCTTACCAAAGCCTAAGTCTTCCTTGCCAACTAACATGCCCATGCCATCACTGAACTCACCATTACCATCAGGAATAACGGTAACATTGTTTGATTCCTGATTTTCTTTCCAGGCATTCATAACAAAGGTATCGTTAACTGACATACAAATGATTTCATCGACACCATTCTGTTTAAATACAGGAGCTAGTTCGTTAAAACGTGGCAAGTGAGTATTTGAACAAGTTGGTGTGAATGCACCGGGTAATGAAAATACAGCAACTGTCTTTCCAGCAAACAAGTCATCCGTTGTTATGTTTTTCCAGTCACCATCTTCGATGACACGAAAAGTAACGTTTGGTACATTTTTCACTTCTCTATTTTCTAACATTGTATTCTCCTAAAAGTTTAATATTTAATTTCAGAGGAATTCTAGACGGAGAGGCTAGGATAGTAAATTTGATTGTTTTAATAGAATTGATAGGAAAAATCTATCGAAGATGATCTGTTAATGTTTAATGTAACTGCTTGTTATCCGGGTTTTCAATGAGTTTTCCTATGTTCCACTCAGCTTTTTGGATACTTTGTGTCAGTAGAGAGTAAAACATATAGATTAAGCTATCATTCAGGTTGTAAGTAATGCCTTTTCCCGATTCAGATTGAATTAGCAGACTAAAATTTCCTTCTTTATCGGTGCCTGTTTTGATGCCAAAAGCGAGTACGCCGTTTTCTCCTAGCGGATGGTTTTTAGGTGTTTCTTCTACGTAAGGTTTTTCGAATGCACCTTCATTTAATAGTTTTTTGGTTTCATTTTTCGTGCCTAATGTTGTCGTGCCTCCACGCTGCTCAATTTCTTTATCAAAGATATCAATGAGTAGTTTGGTGTAGCGGCGAGTTAACCAAATTAAATATTCATCATTATTTTCAGTTGATGTTCTTAATAATATACGATCTTCTTCACTGGAATATTGCATATTGATCTGGTGTAACTTATTTGATTCGGCCATTATTTATTTTTCCAGTATGAAAGTTAATATTTCATCACCGGTTTTGTAACCATATAATTTATTACCACCTGCTGCGACAGAAATGTATTGCTTGCCATTTATGCTGTAGCTGATGGGCGGTGCATTAACACCATAATCAGAATTGTATTGCCATAGTGTTTCGCCTGTGTCGGCATCAAAGGCATCAAACTTTCCATTCCCTTCACCTGTAAATACAATATTGCCTGCTGTAACTAGAGCGCCGCCGACCATAGGATTATCGAGCTTATTTTGCCATACAATTTTACCCGTTTTAACATTGATAGCGGTAAACGTTCCCCAATCGGGTTCATCTGATTTTTGAAAAAACGTATAGCTTTCCCATGGACGACCAGGCTGGGGTGTTAATTGACGCGATATAAATACGGAAGGTTGATAGGTTCCAGTAATGAATGCCATTTCACTTTTAGGATTGTAAGCGATAGGTGACCATGAAATAGCACCTAGTGTGCCAGGGACAATGCGCGTGCCTTCTGTGGAAGGTACGGCGAATAAATTTTCTTGTTGTATGAATGGTTCAGATTTTCGAATTAATTTTCCTGTTTTACGATCATGTATAAATAACCAACCAAGTTTACTTGCCTGGCCAATAGCTTTGATCGTTTTACCATTATCATCGTAATCAAATAATATTGGTGGACTGGAAACATCATAGCCCCAACGATCATGTGGGACTTGTTGGTAATACCATTTTAATTTTCCGGTTTTTAAATCGAGAGCAACTAAACTAACTGTGTATAGATTATCGCCAGGACGAGTAGAGCCATCCATTTGTGGAGAAGGGTTGCCTGTGCCGATATACATTAAACCTAATTCAGTATCGATGGCTGGCGTAGTCCATATTGAGCCGCCACCTAATTTCCATGTGTCAGAATATTTTTTAAATGCTTCTTTTTCTTTTGCTATATCTCGATTGAGTTTAGGACCGTAATCCAGTTGTGTCGTCCATTCTCCTTCCCATCCTTGTTCGGGAACGCTATACCAGCGCCATAATTCTTTACCTGTCTCAGAATCATAAGCCAGCATAAAGCCACGTAGTCCATGACCACCACCAGAGAAACTACCGACAGATAATATGTGTTCACCTTTTTTTTCATGTTCCAGATGTAATCCATATCCCGCACCAGTGATACCGATATAAATAACACCGTCGTAAACTTGCGGCGCCATATTTGTGCTATAATCCGTTTGACCAATTTGTATCGCGCCTTCGAACTCTTTTACATTGACAACAGCATTAATATCTTCTGCTTTACCGGCAGATATATTCGTAATTACTTTGTCCCATACGACTTTGCCGTTAGATTGATCTAATGCGATCAAACGACCGTCAATAGTGACTGTATAAATTTTTCCATTTGCTATTGACGGACCGCGGTTAGCAGGGCCGCAACAATAATTATAGTTTTTTAGTTTATGTTGATAACGCCAGATTTCTTCGCCTGACGCTGCGTTAATGGCAATTACATCATTAAAAGGGGTGGTGATATACATCACACCATTTTGGACTAATGGATTTGTCTGGAAGGTATTCTTTTTTCCGGTTTTATATTTCCATGCAAGTTTTAATTTTCCTACATTATCGCGATTAATTTGATTGAGTGGGCTATAACGTTGATTATTATATTCACGTCCATATAAAGACCAGTCCGTATTTTCATTATCACTACCTGCATAGGAATAGGTGGTAATTAGGAAAAGAAGAATAGCGATAATGTTTTTTATAGAAATCATTTTCTGATATATATTATTTAAGAGTTGTATATTTAAAGAGTGTAACCGAGAAACAAAATTCATTGAATTATTAAAATTTAAATTCAGTTTAATGATTCAATCAAAAGATTTTTTTCTTAAATCAATAATTCGTTCTTCTGTAATTAATATATCAAGAGGCATGTCTGTTTCTTCTAATGGCAGTTCCCCTACGATTTGAACTTCAAAGGCAATACCGATCTTTATTTTGACCTTATTTTTTGAGAACCAACGATCATAATAGCCTCGACCGTAACCGAGTCGTTCGCCTCTTACTGTAAAACCGACTCCGGGCGTAATGGCTATATCAAAGGAATCTGAAGTCGCTAGACTGGATTCAGGTGTTAAAATACCCATTTTATCGGGTTCCAGATCGGATAAATCTGTAAGTGGAATAGCCAACATTTCTGTTTCCCCCATGATTTTGGGTACGCTCAAGGCTAAATTTTGCTCTAAAATGCCGGATATTAAAGAGTTTGTCTCGACTTCACTTAGATAGGATATATAGCAAAATAGGCTTTTTGCCTGATTAAATTCATCAAACTCATGCAGAAATTGAATGATTTGTTGGCTCTTCTTGCTACGACTGCTTTCAGAGAGCTTTGATCGACGCTGTTTCAATTCTGTTCGAAGTTGTTTCTTTTGTTCATGTAAATTCATGGTTTATATTAAAAGTATTTATTTATCAATATGATAGAGATATATTGTAAATGTATTATTATTGTTTAATTACGTGTTTTTTGAATCAATTTTATCAATTAAAATCAGTGGTATATTACATGGCGTAAAAGCACTGTCTTTACTTTCTTTTTCGGTGTTTTTACGTACAATAGCGCCTTTTTTCAAGTAGGAACTATACTTCCTACAGTAATTTCAGAATTTTATAGAGGTCATCATATAGATGGTAACAATTAGATTGTCTAATACAGGCGCGAAGAAGAACCCTTATTATCATATTGTGGTTATTGATAGCCGTAAAAAGCTTAGTGGTCGTCCACTAGAGCGCATTGGTTTTTACAACCCATCTGCAACAGGTCAGGAAATTCCACTTAAGATTGAGATGGAACGTGTCGATCACTGGGTTTCACAAGGTGCGCAAGTATCTGATCGTGTTTCAAAACTAATTAAAGACAACGCAGCAGCGGTAGCGGCGTAATAATAAAACAATTGCTTATTTGTTTTTGATTTAAGCAAGTGTCGCATTAAGATTTTTAATGCAAGAAGATAAGCCTCAAATTACCGTTGGTCGTGTTGGTGGGGCACATGGTGTAAAAGGTTGGATAAAGATCATGTCTTATACCCGACCCAAAGAAAACATTTTTACTTATACACCTTGGTTGGTTTTCCTGAACGAGTCTTGGCAAGAGATTGACATTGAAGAGTTTCAGCAAAGAGGTGAGCGTTTAATAGTAAAAGTATCAGGGATAGATAACCCTGAAGATGCACGTGTTTATATAAATTGTGATATAGCAATAATGCACGAGCAGTTGCCTGATTTAGAAGAAGGTGAATATTACTGGCGTGATTTGATTGGACTTGAGGTTTTAAATCAAGACAAAATTAATTTAGGTAAGGTCAGTAAGATAACCGAAACAGGTGCAAATGATGTACTTGTTATTAAACAAGCAGGTGATAATAAAAAAAGCATATTGATCCCATTAGTTAAGGATGTGTATGTGAAACAAGTTGATTTGGTAGCCAAGACGATGATTGTTGATTGGCAGCTTGAAGAATAATGGCTTGCTCTGATGTATAGGCTTGATGTTATTACGCTTTTTCCGGAGATGTTTTCTTCGGTAGTAGAGCACGGTGTTATCGGTCGCGCAGTTACTGATGAATTGATTGGATTTAGAAGTTGGAATCCACGTGACTATACAAAAGATAAGCATCAGACGGTTGATGACCGACCTTATGGCGGTGGACCGGGCATGGTAATGATGTATGAGCCTGTATGCTCAGCCATTGCTAAGGCGAAACAGGCCCAACCTGAAACAAAGGTGATCTATTTATCACCACAAGGCAGACGGTTGGATCAAAGTGGTGTTAATGAGTTATCGAAGCGTAGTGGCATGATCTTGGTGTCGGGTCGTTATGAAGGCATCGATGAACGTATTATTGATGCTGAAATAGATGAGGAATGGTCTATTGGTGATTATGTCCTCAGTGGCGGTGAACTTGCCGCAATGGTGTTGATAGACAGTGTATGTAGAACCTTACCCGGGGTGTTAGGGCATGAGGATTCAGCGAATGAAGATTCATTTGTTGACGGTTTACTAGACTATCCGCATTATACACGTCCCGAACAAGTTGATGGTTATGTAGTACCTAAGATTTTACTTAGTGGTAACCATGAGAGTATACGTCGATGGCGTTTAAAACAGGCGCTGGGAAAAACTTGGCGAGTACGACCAGATTTGATTGAGTCGATAAAACTCAATGATGAACAAAAAGAATTGTTACAGGAATTTATTACTGAAACTGAACAATCTTGAAGAGTAACTAAATATAGATATAGTGATTGGAGTATTAAAATGGCGAATATAATCGAACAACTCGACGCTGAGCAAATGACACGTGAACTTCCTGAGTTTGGTCCAGGTGACACCGTTGTCGTTCAGGTAAAAGTAAAAGAAGGTGACCGTGAACGTTTACAGGCATTTGAAGGTGTGGTCATTGCGGTTAAAAATCGCGGATTGAATTCATCATTTACTGTTCGTAAAATTTCTTCTGGAGAAGGCGTTGAACGTGTTTTCCAAACATACAGCCCTATGGTTGCTGAAATTGAAGTTAAGCGTCGCGGTGATGTTCGTCGTGCGAAGTTATATTACATGCGTGATCTTCGTGGTAAGGCTGCACGTATTAAAGAAAAAATTAAAGCTAAGAAATAATTTTTAAGTTTGTTGTTTAGATGTAATTTACTGACCGAGCTGGTTAGTCCAGCTCGGTAGTTGTAATATCTGGTTTATTTACTCATTAAATGGCCAGAGACTTGAAATCAAATAACCCCCAAGATTTCGATAATACTTACCAAACACCCATTGGCACACTGGGTATCTGTTTTAAAAATAATACTATTACGAAACTACAGTGGTTGTCGGATAGCTCTTTTGCGAATCAAAATAGTAATAAAAAAAATGATTTGATTAGTGAAACACTTAATTATTATTTCGATACAACAAAATTTTTAGATAAGCTTGAATTGTGTCCGAAAGGTACTCCATTCCAATTGAAAGTATGGCAACGGCTACAAGAAATTCCCTCGGGAGAAACAATGACCTATGGTGAATTGGCGAAAGAATTAAACACCAGTAGTCGAGCTATTGGACAAGCTTGCCGTACTAATCCTTTAGTCCTTTTTATCCCTTGCCATCGAATAGTATCCAAAACTGGCTTAGGTGGTTATATGGGAGATCAAAAGAAAGTTTCGATTAAATCATGGCTGCTTGAACATGAATCAAGAACCTAATAATCAGAAAAACATTTCGAACAAATCAAAACAAATCATCGATTCGTTTCTAGATTCCTTATGGATGGAACGTGGTTTAAGCGATAATACTTTATCTGCTTACCGTAGTGATCTATATAAGTTTTCTTTATGGCTACAACAGCAACAAGTTGAATTAATTAAAGTAGAAGCAAACGAGGTTCTTGCATACTTAGCATTGGCAGAAAGCAAATCAGCAAGAACTGTTGCAAGGCGATTATCTAGTCTGCGTCGCTTGTATGAATATTTACTCAGAGAAGATCAAATAAAACATAATCCTGTAAGTAATGTTGATGCGCCAAAACTTGGGCGATCTTTACCTAAGTCCCTGACCGAATCTGAAGTAGAAGCTTTACTCGAAGCACCTGATACGGAAGATGTGCTTGGTGTACGCGATAAATGCATGTTGGAATTATTATATGCAACCGGCCTACGTGTATCAGAACTTGTCGGTCTTACTGTTCAACAAGTTAATTTAAGACAAGGGGTTGTTCGTGTAACAGGGAAAGGTAATAAGGAACGTCTAGTACCTTTAGGTGAAGAGGCAACACAATGGTTGGAACGTTACCTGGCTTCGGAGCGTAATGAATTACTAAATAACGCTATGTCAGATGCCTTGTTTCCAAGTAAGCGTGGTAAAGCAATGACACGTCAAACCTTTTGGTACATGATTAAACGCTATACTGTTATCGCTGGGATTAATAAATCGTTATCCCCTCATGTTTTACGTCATGCTTTCGCTACGCATCTCATTAATCATGGTGCGGATCTTAGGGTGGTGCAGATGTTATTAGGACACAGTGATATATCAACCACCCAAATTTATACTCACGTCGCCAGAGAACGCTTGAAGGACTTGCATAGTGAGCACCATCCAAGAGGCTAGTTAAAAAAGCTTCTGAAAATAATTTAGAGTCTTTTTATATTTGGTTATGAGGTAGTACAGAATAAACTTCTTCTAGCGTTGTATGGCCATCAGCAACTTTTTGTGCTCCACCTATTTTCAATGGGCGCATGCCGCTTTTTAAAGCGATATCACGTAATGTATTCAGATCTGTATGCGAGTTGATGTTATCTCGTAACATTTGATTCATTGTTAATATTTCATAGATGCCTATTCTGCCCATATATCCGGTGTGACGACATTCATCACATCCAACTGGGTTGCATATTTTAGGAGGCATTTTTAATTTGTTTGGCTTAGCAAAGTCTTGCCAGCTTTGTTTATCTGTAGGAATGAGTTCTTTGCAATGAACACACAATGTTCTTAATAGCCTTTGTGCAACGATGCCTTGTATTGTTGCGTTTAAAAGAAAGGGCTGCATGCCGATATCAATTAAACGAGTGATAGCGGATGGGGCATCATTTGTATGTAAGCTGGATAAGACGAGATGCCCTGTAAGTGCCGCTTGAATAGCAACATCGGCTGTTTCCTGGTCACGTATTTCGCCGATCATTATTATGTCTGGGTCTTGTCTAAGTAGTGTTCTGACGCCAGAGGCAAAATCAACATCGATAGCCTTCTGTACTTGCAATTGATTAAACTGAGGCTCAACCATTTCAATTGGATCTTCAATCGTGCAAATATTTATTTCAGGTTTGGCAATCTGATTAAGAGCTGAATATAGCGTTGTTGTTTTACCTGAACCGGTTGGACCAGTAATCAGAACAATGCCGTGTGGATTATCCAGCATGTCATTTAGTTGAGTTTGGTCGTGTTGAGTGAAGCCTAGTTGTTTATAACTTTTAACCAACATGTCAGGATCAAAAATACGTATTACCAGTTTTTCCCCGAACGTAGTTGGCATCGTTGATAAACGCATTTCAACTTCTTTGCCAGAAGGCGTTATCGTTTTTACTCTACCATCCTGAGGGCGACGACGATCGGTAACATCCATTCTACCTAATGACTTTAGTCGACTAGTAATGGCTCCCATTAAAATGACAGGTAATTCGTGTACGACATGTAAAACACTATCTATTCTAAAGCGAATACGGCCTTTTTCTCTTCTTGGTTCCAGATGTATATCGCTGGCTCGTTGTTCAAAAGCAAATTGTAATAACCAGTCGACAATGCTAACTATATGTTGATCGTTGGCATCAGGTTCTCCTGCTTTTCCAACTTGAACCAATTGTTCAAAATTTTGTATCAGTGACATAGAGTCATTTTTACTTTTATCTACAGCACCGATGATTGATTTGCTGATACCATAAAATTCTACTAAGTAACGCTCAAGATCTCTTGGGTTGATCATAACGCGTTTAATTTTTAGTTTAGCAATATGAGCCAGTTCACTTTCCCAGTGAGTAATAAACGGTTCGCATGTAGCAATAGTGACTTCTGTTTTAGTTACTTCTACCGGCAATATTTTTAATTTTGATGCATAAGCTTGAGATACGACAGCTGTCGTTTTTCCCACATCTATTTTTAATGGGTCAATTCGTAAATAAGGATGATTTATTTTTTCAGCGAACCATTTTGTAAGAGTCTCGAGACTTAGTGGGTAACTAGGGGAGGTAGATGATTGCCAGCCTTGTTCTGCAACCGATATTAATGGGTGAAGTTGATTTTTTGTTTGGTCTACGCTGAGATTCGCAAGTTGTACACGTTGTTGCGCTTTAATTAACTTATCTTTCTCAAGTAGATCAAGGATATAGCTAAGATCTAGCTTGGATTCTGACTTTTGTGTTATTACTGTGTTATTCATCACAAATCCGTTTTTTATAGACTCATATCGATTACTTGAGACTTTATCATGGAAAAAACGGCACATCGAATCTTTATATACAGGCTATGAAAATAATTTTACTGTAAGGGAACAGACTCTCTGTATAATTGTCTGATATAAATGTAGTTATCTAGATTATTTAACAGAATTAGCACTTTGGAGTACATATGAAGTTTAAGTTGATATTTTTACTTGGCATTTTTCTCTCATCAGCCGTTATCGCTGATGATTCATTAAAAAAAGAACTCAGTGTGGCCATCTCCAGATTTTTGCCGGATGTCGAAATTGACAGTATTGCCCCGACTCCTATCGAAGGTATTTATCAGGTGGTGATTGGTTCAGATGTTATTTATATGACGCGAGATGGTAATTATATTATCAAAGGCGAAATACTTGATGTCAATAAACGAAGAAATTTAACAAAAGATGTTCAGGCTGGTACCCGCGTTAAGTATCTTAATGCTATTAAAAAGGATGACTATATTGAATTCGCTGCTGAAAATGCCAAAGATGCAATATATGTTTTTACCGATATTGATTGTGGTTATTGTCGAAAACTTCACCGTGATGTTCCTGAACTCAATGCAAGGGGTATAAGCGTACGTTATCTGGCATATCCTCGAGCAGGTGTAGACTCAGCTACAGGAAAGGAAATGAGTCATGTATGGTGTTCTCAAGATAAACAAAAAGCATTAACGGCAGCAAAAAATAGAGAATCAATTGAAGTAAAAACCTGTGATGATCCTGTTGCAGAACAATATGAGCTTGGTCGCAAGCTGGGTGTGCGTGGAACGCCATCCATTTATTTGGAAAATGGCAGGAATCTTCCTGGTTATTTGCCGCCAGACGAAATCATTAAACAAATTAGTTTACGGTGATTAAAGGCTCTAGTTCTTCTTTAGCCCTAAACCTGTAATTGATTTGATAATGGCCGTCGATAAGCGGTCATCTTTTTCGGTGCTGGTGACTTTGATAGGCAGAAAATTTAAATCATAAGCACACCATAAAAAAGTTTCCTGTTTTTTGTTGGATTTATGCATTCTTAGTTTTATCGTATTAAATTCACCCAATGGAGTTTTTAATATTTCATCGGCTATGCGTATGAATTTGTATTGTTTTATTTTACCACCATCGGCGACAGCATAGTTTTCTGGGGTCTGTTCCGCTTTAAGATCAGACATAATGGTTAATTGATAAAGTAATTTATCCTGAATCCCTTTCTGGGTTTGCATAGTCCAAGTTGATTCGTTTACGCGGTTTGTGATCTGTTGTTTATCCCAGTCAAACTTAATCTCAGCATCCCTTTCTTTTTTACCTTTGATATGGTGATAAGTGTAATTTAACGGAGTGAAATGAGAGTCCATTAATTTCCAGGTACTCTCTTCAATAATAAGAACCTTTTTTAGAAGCGCGATAAAACCGGTAGTTTTGCTTTCTGAACGAAAGGTATAGTTGCCATTTTCCTGCTGAAAGAAGCGTCGCTCCATAATTCCCACTTTTGTATCATTGCTATATAGCGTGTAGTTTGCTTCGAAAAATGGCGGTATTTCGTCGGCAGCGAGGCACACAGACGTACTAATCAGCGTATAAAGTAAAAATAGATGCGTTTTAACCAACATATTGAATACTATGACAATTATCGTGTGTTAAAATTCCTCGTATTTACCTAAATAATAAGTACTCATTAAAGTAATGCAAGAAATCGTTTTTAAGCCTAATAATTTGGCAAAAGTTTTAGTTGTTGGCGATATTATACTTGATCAATATATCTATGGTGAAACCAATCGTATTTCACCTGAGGCGCCTGTTCCCGTTGTCCGTGTTAAAGAGTCGGAAGAACGTCCTGGTGGAGCAGCAAATGTTGCGGTAAATGTCTCATCTTTGGACGTTTCTGTTCAATTATTAGGTATCACCGGAAACGATGAGTCAGCGACGCGATTAGAAAAAATCCTCATTGAAAAAGGAGTTGAGTGTCATTTCGTACATCAAGATGATTTTTCAACCATTACTAAACAACGTGTTCTGAGTCGACATCAACAATTGATTCGTCTCGATTATGAAAATGAAACAGACAGTCTCGATACCGAACACCTCATTGAGAAATATTTGGAATTAATTGAATCAGTTGATGTCGTTATTCTTTCGGATTATGCAAAAGGATGTCTGGATAAAGTACAAACACTGATCAAACATGCAAAGAAGAAAGGTGTCACGGTTTTAGTTGATCCTAAATCGACTGACTTCAGTTGTTATAATCAGGCAAATATAATCACTCCTAATTTAAAAGAGTTTGAAGCTATTGTTGGTGAATGTAAGTCGACTCAAATCCTGGTAGAGAAGGGCGGCCAACTTTGTAAAAAACTACAGTTAGATGCTTTGTTAGTGACACGTGGTGAAAAAGGTATGACCTTTCTACGAGAAAATCGGCCGGCGCTACATCTTAAAGCTGAAACACATGAAGTCTATGATGTGACGGGTGCAGGGGATACCGTGATTGCTGTTTTGGCAGCAGCAATAGCATGTGACTCAACATTTGAACAAGCGACAGCATTAGCTAATACCGCAGCAGGTTTAGTCGTAGAGAAATTGGGTGCGGCAACGGTGACTATCGATGAACTTAATGGCGCGAGCACGAATAAATATCAATCATCTATATCGATGGATAGTAATGCTGTACTACAAGTAATCAATCAGGCGAAACGCAATGGTGAGCAAATAGTCATGACCAATGGTTGTTTTGATCTTTTGCATATTGGCCACATTAATTATTTAATCAAAGCGAGATCATTAGGTGACCGTTTAATTATTGCTGTTAATGATGATGAGTCGGTAAAACGATTGAAAGGTGATTCAAGACCAATCAACCCCGCAGAGAACAGGATGACTGTTTTAGCTGCATTGGCATGTGTTGATTGGGTAGTCGCGTTTAATGAAGACACGCCAGAAGATCTGATCTCACTATTTAGTCCGGACATTTTAGTTAAAGGTGGAGACTACACTGAAGAACAAATAGCAGGCGCAAAATTTGTAAAAAATGCTGGCGGAGAAGTTGTTATCTTACCTTTTGAAGATGGCTGTTCCACATCGGCAATGCTGCAAAAAATAAAAGACAATAATTAGAGGTTAATATGATAGTCGTAACGGGTGGAGCTGGGTTCATAGGATGTCAACTTGTTGCCGGCTTAAACAAACTTGGTCGTGAAGATATTCTTGTTGTTGATGATTTGAGTGATGGTAAAAAGTTTGAAAACCTGGTCATAAACAACATTGCTGATTATATGGATAAAACCGATTTCAGACGGCTAATAGAAAAACGTGATCCATTATGTGATGAGTTTGAATTTGTATTTCATCAAGGTGCTTGTTCGACAACGACAGAGTGGGATGGGCAATACATGATGGATAATAATTATTCTTACTCCAAAGAGTTGCTTCATTTTTGTTTAGAACGCTCGATCCCTTTTGTTTATGCCTCAAGTGCTGCCGTGTATGGCGTTAATACAAAATTTACTGAAGAACCTGATAATGAATTTCCTGTTAATGTGTACGGATATTCAAAATTATTGTTTGATAATTATGTCCGACGAATGAGAGCGGATATTAAATCGCAAGTAGTTGGTCTACGTTACTTTAATGTTTATGGAGCAGGAGAAGCTCATAAAAAAGGTATGGCGAGTGTTGTCTTTCATTTTAATAATCAGATAAAAGAAACGGGTGAATTGAAATTGTTCGAAGGAAGTCATGGTTATGCTGATGGCGAGCAATTGAGAGATTTCATTTCTGTTGATGATATTGTAAATGTGAATTTATGGATGATGGATAATCCTAAAGCAACCGGTGTTTTTAATGTTGGTACCGGCATGGCAAATAGTTTTAATGATATCGCCAAACTTGTTGTTGAATGGCATGGGAAAGGAAACATTAAATACATCCCTTTCCCTGATGCATTGAAAGGAAGTTACCAAAGTTTTACTGAAGCCAGTCTTACTAATCTACGCGCAATAGATTGTAAGTATGAGTTTACGTCATTAAAAGAAGGTGTTAATTCATATTTGGATGATCTTAATTCTGTGAAACCTTTAACCTAAGGTAGTCGAAAGCTGTGCGGTTACTTTACACTTTAATAGTTTACTTACTTGTTCCTTTTGTTCTTTTAAGACTTTTTTGGCTGGGTTTAAAAAATCCTGCTTATCGAATTCGTTGGCAGGAGAGATTCGGTTTTTTTTCATGGACTAGCTTTAATAAACCAGTGCTTTGGATACATGCTGTTTCTGTCGGAGAGGTTAATGCGGCAACACCAATAATAAATCGTTTGCTTGATCAGTATTCTCATTATCAAATTATCGTCACGACAGTAACGCCAACGGGTGCAGTTACCCTAGAACAACATTTTGACAAAATTATTAAGCATCTTTATTTACCCTATGATTTACCTTATTCGGTTAAACGTTTTTTGAATATTATTAAACCTTCGATATTGATAACCATGGAAACGGAAATTTGGCCGAACCTTTATTATGCTTGTCAATGTTCAGATATCCCTATATTGATTATTAATGCACGTTTGAGCGAAAAGTCATCAAAAGGTTATCGAATGGTATCCTCGTTAATGAAGCAAACTTTGATGAAGGTAGATGTTATTGCTGCTCAAACAAAAAATGATGCTGAACGTTTTATTTCTTTTGGTGCTGATAAGAGTAAGGTCTATGTTACGGGGAATTTAAAATTTGATATTTCTATACAGCATAGTATTACCGAACAAGCACAGTCATTAAAACGATATTTTTCTGTCAATAGACCTGTTTGGATTGCGGCCAGTACACAGGAAGGGGAAGAAGAAATAGTCTTAGGTGCTCATAAAAGAGTATTAGAAAAATATCCAGATACGATTTTAATTCTTGCTCCTCGTCATCCTGACCGAGTAAATAAAGTGACTCTGTTGTGTGATATAGCAGAAGTTAAATATATTAAACGCACTGAACAAAAGAGTTTTTCCCGAGATGATAATGTATATCTCCTAGATACTTTGGGGGAATTACAATTACACTATGCGGCTTCGCAGATTGCCTTTGTAGGTGGAAGTTTGGTAAAAACGGGCGGGCAAAATATGATGGAGCCAGCAAGCTTAGGATTACCCGTTATTTCGGGTTTACATACTTATAATTTTACGGAAATTACAGATCTGCTTTTGGAAGAAGATGCGCTTGCTATTGTTTCTAATGAACTGGAATTAGCAAATGAAATTTGTGTACTATTGGCAGATGCTAACCGTAGACATAATATTGGAGAAAAAGGCCGTCAGGTGATTGAAGCTAATAAAGGAAATATCGATAGGCTAATGGAGATAATTGCTCCATATTTGAAGGATGATGCAACTTATGAAAATGAAGTTATCTAAATTGTATAACTTCAGACTAAACGAATTACATAAAATATTATTAATAGATAACAAATTTAGGAGATAACAAATGAAGAAATTATTTACAGGTATTACTTTATTCTTGCTCGGAACATGTTCTGTTTTAGCAGATGAATATCCAACTGATGAAACTGTCCGTTATTCATTAAATTGTATGTCTGAACTTGGCGGTCAGACCGATGAAAACTTATACACTTGTACATGTCGGTATGATGCTATTAGAACGGCAATGACATTCAGTGATTATGAAGAAGGTGTTACTTTCGAAAGAAATAAAAAAATGCCTGGTGAAAAGGGTTCTTTTTTCAGAGACAATAAACGCGGCGAAGGTCTTTATGAAAAATTGTTAGAATCTAGAATTGCAGCCAGTTCTGCTTGTGTTGTTGTTAAGCAAGTTAAGTTAATAAAGCCGACAAACAGATAATAGTTTATTTTCGTTAGTGGGGCGTTGTGCCCCGCTAACTATCTACTTTTACATACTAACTTTTTGTAGTGGCTTAGTCTTTCCGTACATCACGATAGGTTTTTCTAAACAGCTTCAGCCAGTGCTGGAGTCATATAGCCATTATAACTATGACCACGTTGGTAATTATAATATTTAATATAAGCAGCAATGTCAGATGCCGTTTCAGCATAACTCGAATATCCCTCATAAGGCATCCATTCCGTCTTATAACTTCGAAAGAAACGTTCCATCACCGCATTGTCCCAACAATTACCACGCCGACTCATACTCTGCGTAATTTGATATCGCCACAGTTGTTGTCTAAATGCACGACTCGTGTAGTGGCACCCTTGGTCTGAATGAAACAAGACTTGCTTCGGACAACCTCGGGATTCATACGCCATTCGTAGTGCTGTTATTGTTAACTGTGTATCCGGACTATTAGAATATGCCCAACCAACAACACGACGCTTATAACAATCTAACACCACAGCTAAATAAAGCCATCGTCGCCCTGACCAAACATAGGTCACATCTCCACACCAAACTTGATCGGCAGCAGAGACATTAAATTGTCGTTTCAGTTTATTCCCGACGATTAATGATTCTTTCTTCGCTAATCGATAACGGTGTCGCTTCAATTGCTTACTCACTAAGCCGGCTTCTTTCATCAAACGGGCAGCTTTATAACGGCCTACTGATTCACCTTGCAGTTTAAGCATTCCCGATATCGAACGTGCGCCTGCCGCACCACGACTCGTCGTGTGTATCTCTTTTACCTTTCGTTTCAATCGTTCACGCTCCGGATTAACCCGATGCATCTGTTTGCGTCGGTATTGATAACTGCTACGAGGAAGTTCAAAGGCTGCTAACAATTCATGTTGCTGATAACGCGCTCTTAACTGTTCGATTAAATAAACGACTTCATCGAATCCGACATTAAGAGCGCGGTAGCCTTTTTTAGGATCTCTTTCTCCCGTTCAATGCGTTTTACCTGTGATTCTAATTCCTGGATACGTTGTTGCTCGGGTGTTAGCGCTTTACTGCCATTAGGGGTGATGCCTTGATACTCAGACTTAAGTTGGGAAACCCAACGACGTAATGCTGTTTCACCAACACCTACTGCCATGCTTGCTTCAGAGAGGCTATAACCTTGTTCAATAACTAAATTGGCTGCTTCTCGTTTAAATTCGATTGTAAAACTTCTTCGTTGTTTTCTCATGTAAATGCCTCATTGATAAATGTAGTTTAACACTTATCGAAAGGTACGAATTTACTGAGCCACTACATTTTAAGTTTATATCGTGTGTAGAACTAAATTCATTCTTCTTGGTGTCAGTTCCTTTCACCGTCATTACACCTTCTTTTTCGGGAACAAAATAGAATCGTAACGCTGGATCCATGCTGACGGAAAAGGTTAATAAGGCTTTTACGATAAGTTTGCCGTTATATTCAATTTCAAGTGTATCCACAAACCAGGCTGGCGGGATGACACGAGAGCCAATCCTTAAAGGTGCCATACCAGTAATATTAGGGTGACGCACCTTAATTTGCATTAAGTTAGGCTCATTTAGGGCCAAATCACCTACGACTTTCATCTTCATTTTACCCAATAATTTTTTTGAATCTTCCATGCCAGCAGGTGGGGGAGCGGAACAAGCACCTTTTGCACGAACAAAGCTTTTGCTCATAATAAAGTTCACCGGTATTCAATTCCGCAATTGCTCGTACATAGGCAAATGTATCAACGCGAATACGCATTGCGAGATCAGCTTTGCCACTATCGGGTGTGAATTCAAAGATACCGACCAAAGGCATGGGGTTTTTATCAACGAAGATATGCATCTTCTTGATATAACGTTCTTTCGTTTGTTTAATTTTAGTATGTATAGAAATAGGTACAACCGAGGCATCTTCGGCGGTATACGGTGCTTTTAATTCGAAAATATTTTGTTTCGCACCTTCAATAATCTCTCTATCCTGGAAATTTTGTTTTCTTAAGCTTTCTTCCCAGGTTTTATCTGATAACTTTTGTCTAAAATCCGCAGGTTCAACTTCGGCTAAAGTTATAGAAAAGACTGGTAAGAGCATGATTATTAAGAGTGTTATTTTTAATCTTGTGTTTGGCACGCCATATTATCTCCTAAGAACAATCGAGTAGTAAAACTGAGACTCTATATATTAAGTGATAGTTTAATCTTACTAATAATTAAATATTATAGGGTTATTAAGGGATGTCCAGTTGCTGTAAAGCAATATAATTATCATTTATAGTGGGTTTTAAGTCCGTTTTTTTTAATGATTAAATAACTATATTTTTATTCTAAAAAATGTCTTGCGCCATTCGGGAAAATTTCCTAAACTCTCTTCATCTATTTGATGTTAAGTAGCGAAATTAGTGATTTGAAATAGAAATCTTACTGTAGTTTAGTAAAAAGCTGTTCTAATCTATCCCAAAGACTAAAGTTTGCCTTTATATTGTCCAGATTAGTTTTTGATAATAAAAATAAACAATAATGGTTCATAAATCTTGAACTGTATTAATCGAAGGAATTGGCTAAATAAATAATAATATGCATTTGTCTGCATTACTGTTGTTAAATACATTCAATCTTGCTGCGTCTTCAGCGGCCAGTTCCTGTGTTCATGTCAAACGTTTTTTTCTTGCTATTTCGTCCATTCAAGTAATGGTGATGGCTACACTCAGTTTTAAAACTCTATAGCACTTTATGATCTCGAGGTGCTATAGAGTTATTTTGTTACTTATGAGATCAAAGTTACATGATCAACTAAATAGAGGAGGAGGTCATGAGTAAATTAATAAAGAAATGCCTTATTGCCTTATTGGCACTAGGACTTTCAACCTCAGTTCTTGCGAATGATGAAGTTCGTAAACTGAATGAAAATCCTAATTATTGGGCTTACCCTGGTGGTGACTATAACAACTGGCGTTATACCGAGTTGAATCAAATCAACACGAAAAATGCTAGCAAAATTGTTGCTGCTTGGACATTTTCAACTGGCCGTTTACAAGGTCATGAAGGTGGACCATTAGTATTACCTGGAAGCGCAACTGGCTTAGGTGGCGATACTTTGTACATCCATTCTTCATTCCCTAATGATGTATTTGCTATCAGCTTAGATACGCTAAACATCGTTTGGTATTATGAGCCACAACAAGACGAAGCTGAAACTACGTCTGTTATGTGTTGTGACATCGTAAACCGCGGCTTGGGTTACAGCATGGGTCAAATCTACCTACAACAAGCAGATACTACTTTAGTAGCGTTAAGTGCAAAAGACGGTAGCGTTAAGTGGACTGCACAAAACGGTGGGGATATTCCTGCTTCTGAAGGCGGTCCACGTACTCCTAAAGAAGGTCAAACCAACACCCACGCACCTCATCCAATAAAAGACAAAGTCTTCACGGGTTGTTCTGGTGCTGAGTTTGGTGTTCGTTGTTGGATGGCTGCATACAATGCAAAAGACGGTTCTTTAGCATGGCGTGCATTCAGCATGGGTCCAGATGAGTCTATTCGTTTTGATGCTAACACTACCTCTTTAGGTAAGAAAGTTGGTAAAGACTCTTCATTGAAAACCTGGTGTGCTAACGCAGACTGGAAAGCACCTAGCTTAGGTCCTAACAAATGTAAGGGCTTAACTGATCAGTGGAAATCTGGTGGTGGTTCTGTTTGGGGCTGGTGGCCAGCAGACTTTGATGAAAACCTGATGTACTATGGTTCTGGTAATCCATCTACATGGAACCCAGTTGTTCGTCCAGGTGACAACAAATGGTCTATGACTATGTTTGCACGTGATATCGATACTGGTGTTGCTCGTTGGGTCTATCAAATGACGCCACATGATGAGTGGGATTATGACGGTATTAACGAAATGATTCTTGCTGACATCAAAGTTAAGGGCAAAATGACCCCAGCTTTGGTTCACTTTGATCGTAACGGTTATGGCTATACCATGAATCGTAAAACGGGTGCTCTGTTAGTTGCTGAAAAGTATGATCCAGCAGTTAACTGGTCAACACACGTTGATATGAAAACTGGTTATCCACAAACCGTTGAAAGTAAGTCTACTCACTTCCAAGGTGAAGACGTAGTTTCTAAGGACGTATGTCCTGCGGCACTTGGTACCAAAGATCAGCAGCCTGCTGCTTACTCTCCACGTACCAACCTGTTCTACGTACCAACCAACCACGTATGTATGACTTATGAACCTGTAAGTTATGCTGCTGGTGGTAACCAATACACAGCTGGCGCGGCTTATGTCAACGCTAACTTAACGATGTATCCTGCTGGCGCAGTATGTCCAGATTGTCCTAACAATAACGCTGCTAAGGACAACATGGGTAACTTCATCGCTTGGGATGCTGGTACTGGTAAAATCGTATGGAACATTGTTGAACAATGGTCTGTATGGTCTGGTGTACTTACTACAGCTGGCGACGTAGTGTTCTACGGAACTCTTGACGCCTATGCTAAAGCAGTTGATGCTAAAACCGGTAAGTTGCTTTGGAAATTCAAAGCTCCTTCTGGAATCATTGGCAACTTCAACTCTTGGGCGCATAAAGGTAAGCAATACGTTGGTGTCCTTTCGGGTATCGGCGGTTGGGCTGGCGCGGTTGTGGCTATCCCTGGCTTAGCGGCTGCTCCTGATGAAGCTGCTCTAGGTGCTGTTGGTGGTTATCGTGCACTTCTTAATTCTTCGCGTAATGCGGGTATTTTGATGGTCTTTAGCCTTCCATAAGCACTAAGCAAACGTAAGTTTGTTAGTACGGTCCCCGACACCTAGGTGTCGGGGATTTTTTTTGTAAAAGTCTATTTATTAATATTTTGCGCAAATTTTAAAAAAGTACTTTAGTTATCTGAATAATTTCCAAGAACTTGTTGTAATCTACGAAGTCAGATATTGTGAAGAAAAGGAGAAACTCAGGTTTAACGCTTAGCATAGATGAGTTTTTCTATAATTTATAAATTGACAAATAATAAAAAGACCTTTTAAATTCAGCCCTTTGATTTATTGGTCGAAATTAAAATTAATTAAAACTGTTTTGTTAGTTCTTTGGAGATAATTGAAATGAAAATGAAAAATATTTTAGCTGCAATTTTGGCAGTATCTGTCTATATGTTACCTGGCTTTGTTAGTGCCGCGGATCATGTGATTGAAGCAGGACCACGTGCTTTTAAAAATGCTACACTATATGTCGCAGAAGGTGATAACGTAAAATTTTCAAAAATGGCGTCACATAACTCGGTGTCTGTTGAAGGTTTGATTCCTGATGGCGCTACTGCTTGGGTAGGTAAATTAGGTGAAAATGTTGCTCCTGCATTAGAAAAACCAGGAATTTATTCTTATGTGTGTCAGCCTCATATTGGTTTTGGTATGGTAGGCGTAATCATCGTTGGTGATGTTAGCGCTGAAGATATTGCGGCATACAAACAAAAAGCGATGGATACTTTAAAAGGTCCATATCGTCGTTTACTAGGCAAAATTAATAAAATTAAACCTACTAAGTAATCTACAATTTTAAGTTATATTACTGTAAATTATATAGATAGTCCGCTCTGTAAAGAGCGGATTACTTTAAATATTATGAAAAAATTAATCACAATTTTGTTTTCAACACTTTTATTTCAGCAAGTCTTAGCCGCCAATGATATGCCGGATTCTGAATATCTCAAAGTGTGCGCAGATGGTTATATGTTGCCATATTCAAATAAAAAAGAAGAGGGTTACGAAAATAAAATTGCTGAATTATTAGCAAAAAAATTAGGCTTAAAACTTAAATACGAATTCTTTCCCCAACGTATAGGGTTTATCCGAAATACGTTACGTGCTGAATCTGAAGTCAGTGAAGGCTATAAATGTGACTTGGTCATCAATGTGCCCTCTGGTTTTGAATTAGCTGCTACTACCGATCCTTATTACAAGACTACTTACGCCCTAGTGTATGCTAAAGGGAGAAAGCTGGATGAAATTACTGATCCAGAAACATTGGGGAAATATGTAACCGATAATAATGTTGATCTTAAAATTGGTTTGCCTGATAGAGGCGACCCTGCACAATTATGGTTTTTTTATCAGAATTTAATGGGTTATGCAACGCCTTATGAAGGACAACCCGGTGATATTAAAGTCGATCCAGGTCACACGCTTATTCAGGATATTGTTTCAGGAAAGATTGATACAGCCATGATTTGGGGGCCAACAGCAGGTTATTATGCGAATTTATATAAAGATAAGGCTGAATTGGTATTATTACCGATTAAAGATAATATGAAGAAAAATCGTCTAATGAAATATTCGTATAGCAATTCTATGGCGGTGAGGTATGGCGAAAAGGCATGGAAAGAAAAGATTAATAATTTAGTTAAAGAAAATATAACTGAAATTGAAAAAATATTAACAGACTATGGTGTTCCACTAGTCAAATAGTTGAGATAATGATTATGAAATTTGTTGTAAAATTAGCGATTGTAGCGTGTACCTTAGCTTTAATCAGTAGCAGTTTATTTGCTGAAGAAGGAATTCAAAATAATGAAGCGTCCTCGGCTTCGGCATCAGCATCTGGAAGAGCTACCCCATTAACTCAGGAAGAGGTGGATGCCAGTATTGGACGATATGGTGAAGTAGATGAAATTCCTGAAGATTTTAAGTTCAATGATGCCGAAATATTACTATGGCATGGTGATCATCTAGCTAATATTAAAAAGCCATTGAGTTTATATTATGAGTTTGTCAAATCAGGTAGCTTAGAAGGTGGTTTTACTGATTCCATCTATCTTAAAATACTAGAATTAAATGAAGATGGTTCTAAAAATGCCATGCTTGATTTTTTTACCGCAGAGAAGCAACAAGTGGTTACGCCTGACAATGTAACGAATATTACCGGAAACCCGATATTAGGTATTTATATGCAGGGTGATGTTTATGAAATGAACAGACTGACGGAAGGACACTGGAGGCACTTTCAGAAGTCTATTAAAATTTCGTTAAGAGAAGATGCGATAGTTGAGCCGACTATATTTACTTTTAACGGTAAAGAATATAAAGGTAGAAAAATGTCATTTTCACCTTATTTAAATGATCCTCATCGACGTGATTTTGAAAAGTATGCTGAAAAATCGTATGAGTTTATATTTTCAGATGATATCCCGGGCAGCCTTTATCAGATTACGACTATTATCCCTGATAAAAGTAAGGAGTCAGCTGAACCATTGTTGTTAGAGACTATTACTCTAGTTGATGTGATGGATAAATAGTTATTAGAGGGTTGTGTTAGAACATTTCAATCTCTAGAAAAATTAAAGCCAGATAAGTAATTATCTGGCTTTTTTGTTTAAGCTTAAAATAATACTTGCTTAGTATTAAATCATTTAGAAACTTCTATATTTTTACAGCTAATTTTATCGTTTGCACGGGTTCCTTTTCTTAATTTAACAGAACAAAATTTAAACTCAGGAATCTTGGCTGAAGGATCTAGAGCTTCGTTTGTTATAAGATTTGCAGCTGCTTCATTAAAAGTAAACGGCATCATCACTACGCCTTTTTGCATACCTTCATCTGCACGTGTTGTTGCTGCAATGACTCCTCTGCGTGATTCAACGACTAGAATATCACCAGACTTAAGACCATAAGATTTTAGATCTTCTGGGTTTATCATAATACACGGTCCAGGCTCTATCGCATCCAAAACGCGAGAATGACGAGTCATCGTGCCCGTGTGCCAGTGTTCAAGTTGTCTACCGGTAATAAATACAACAGGATATTCATCATCAGGTAATTCAGCCGGCTCGGTATATTCAGCAGCCACAAAACGACCTTTACCATCGTCTGTAGGAAATATACCATCTAAAAATATAATAGGTTCGCCAGGATCACCTTCTTTAAGTAATGGGTAGGTAAGTGAATCAACTTCTTCCAAACGTTCCCATGTGATGCCCGCCATATTTGGTACAGCAAGACGAATTTCCTGAAAGACATCTTTGGGATGTTGGTAATTCCAATTCTGTCCCATACGGTTTGCTATTTCCTGAATTATCCATAAATCCTGTTTTGCATCGCCAGGAGGAGTAATTGCTTGTCTTCCCATCTGTACGCGACGGTCTGTATTGGTAAAAGTACCGTCTTTTTCAGCAAAGGCAGAGGCAGGCAGAATGACATCGGCATAACCACAAGTTTCAGTAAAAAAGATGTCTTGAGCTACGACATGTTCTAATTTTGATAATGCTTCTCGTGCATGGTTTAAATTAGGATCCGACATAGCTGGATTTTCACCCATAATATAGAGACCGTTAATCTCGTCATCATGAATAGCATGGATGATTTCAACAATAGTTTTGCCTGGGTTTGGATCAAGTTCCTGACCCCATAATTTTTCAAATTTCTTCCTGATCTTAGGATCGTTTACAGGCTGATAATCAGGGTAGACCATAGGTATGAGACCAACATCAGATGCGCCTTGAACGTTGTTTTGTCCACGTAGGGGATGAAGTCCGGTACTGGTTCTACCTATTTGTCCCGTCATTAATGCGAGAGAGATTAAACAGCGAGCATTATCTGTTCCGTGTATATGTTGGGAAATACCCATGCCCCAAAAAATGATAGAGGTTTCAGCGGTTGCGTATAGTCTTGCAATTGTTTTGATTGTTTCCGGCGGAATACAACAGATAGGTGCAACTTTCTCAGGCGAATAGTCTTTTACATTTTCAACGATGGCTTCATAGCCATCAGTATGTTCGTCAATGAATGTTTGATTCTGTAATTTTTCATTTACAATAACATGCATCATCGCATTCAGTAGGAGTACATCTGTACCCGGGCGTAATTGTAGAAAATGCTCAGCATGCAATGACATATCTGAACCATAGGGTTCAATCACAATAAGTTTGCTGCCACGCTCGGTTGCATTCTTAATAAACGTTGCTGCAACTGGATGATTATCATTCGGGCGTGAACCAATAATAATAATGACATCTGCGAAAGCACCGTCAGAGACCTGATTCGAAACAGCGCCTGATCCTATTGTTTCTAATAACGCGACAACGGATGATGCATGACATAATCTTGTACAGTGATCGACGTTGTTTGTTCCAAACCCAGTTCTAACTAGTTTTTGTACCAGGTAAGCCTCTTCGTTGCTACCTTTTGCACAACCAAAACCAGCAAGTGCTTGAGAGCCTTTGTTATTTTTAATTTTATTTAAACCTTCAGCGGCAACATCCAGAGCTTCTTCCCAGCTTGCTTCGCGGAAGTACTTATGCATTTCCAGTGGGTCAACTAATGCAGGAGTTTTTTCTACGCCTTCACGTCTGATCAATGGTTTTGTAAGACGATCCGGGTGGTGTATGTAATCAAAACCATAGCGTCCTTTTACACACAATCGACTATTGTTAGCGGGGCCATCTCGTCCTTCAACATATTGAATATGATTGTTTTTTACATTGAATGTTAATAAGCAACCAACGCCACAATAAGGGCAAATAGATTCTACTTTTTTATCAGGTTCAATTAGTCCTACATTCTTTGCAGGCATAAGTGCACCGGTAGGGCAGGCCTGAACACATTCGCCACAAGCAACACAGGTGCTTTCGCCCATGGGCTCTGCCATGTCGAAAACAATTTCAGTATGTTTGCCACGCATTGCCATGCCGATAACATCATTAACTTGTTCTTCACGACAGGCTCTGACACAACGGGTACATTGTATACAGGCATCGAGGTTTACCGCTATAGCAGTATGAGACAAATCGGGTTTAGGTTGTTCACGAGCTTCAAATCTTGGGTTATAAACATTAAGTTTATCCGCCCAATAATCGAGTTCAGAATTTAATGTATAAGGTGATTTACCTTGTTGTGGCATATCAGAGAGTAATAACTCCAATACCATTTTTTGTGATTTAGTGGCACGTTCATTATCACTATTAACTTCCATGCCTTCAGTAGGCTGGCGACAACAAGAAGGTGCTAAAACACGTTCACCATCAATTTCAACAATGCAAGCACGACAGTTACCATCTGGACGATAACCTTCTTTATAACAAAGGTGTGGGATTTCTACGTCGTTACGTTTTGCCGCTTGAAGAATGGTTTCATCACCATAAGCTTCAACGTCATTGCCATTTAAATTAAATTTAGTCACTTTTTCATTCATGACTTTAGGGTTAGCAGCCATTATTCAAATTCCTTGGGGAAATATTTAATCGCACAGCGTAGGGGGTTGGGTGCTGCTTGGCCTAAGCCACATATTGAAGCATCGACCATTGCTGAAGATAGTTCTTCGAGTAATGGTTGGTCCCATTCTTCTTTTTCCATAAGTTTAACTGCTTTAGCCGTGCCTACTCGACAAGGGGTGCATTGACCACATGATTCATCTTCGAAGAAACGCATGGCATTTAATGCCATTTCTCTCGCACTATCTTTATCTGATAGAACGACAATCGCTGCTGAGCCTATAAAACATCCATGCTTTTGTAAGGTATCAAAATCTAAAGGTTCATCGCCCAGTGAAGCAGGTAGTATTCCTCCTGAAGCACCGCCAGGAAAGTAGCCATAAAATTCGTGTCCATCTAACATGCCTTCGCAATATTCATCGATTAATTCGCGCATGCTGATACCTGCCGGTGCGAGATGCACGCCAGGTTTCTTAACGCGGCCACTCACAGAGAATGATCGTAAACCTTTACGGTCGCGACGGCCATTTGAAGAAAACCAATCTGCACCGTTTTCTATAATGTTTCTGATCCAATGCATGGATTCCATGTTTTGTTCCAGAGTAGGTCTACCAAATAAACCAACTTCAGCAAGATAAGGTGGTCGTAAACGTGGTATTCCGCGTTTACCTTCAATCGATTCGATCATGGCAGACTCTTCACCACAGATATATGCACCTGCACCTCGGCGCAAATGAATATTCGGTAATTTACATGGCGGGTTCTTTTGTAGTTCTGCTAATTCTTTTTCAAGCATCATGCGACAACCTGCATATTCATCGCGTAGGTAAATATAAATGTCTTCTGCTTGAATAGCCCAATGCGCTATTAAGGTGCCTTCGATGAAACGATGTGGATCTGTTTCCAGATAAATACGATCTTTAAAGGTCCCTGGTTCACCTTCATCAATATTGATTGCGACTAGTCTAGGTGCTTTTTGTTCACTTAAGATGCGCCACTTTCTGCCAGTAGGAAAACCGGCGCCACCTAATCCCCGTAGATTAGAATCTTCGAGTAATTTTATGATTTCTTCTCGTTGATACTTTCCATCAAGACAGCCAGCAAGTGTTTTGTAACCACCACTTTCTTTGTAGGCATTGTAATCGACATAGTTTTCTGGAAGTGAATCGGATAATTCTTTTTTATTAATCGCAGAAACAATACTTTCTTTATTAGCGTTATCTATTGGGTTAGTTCCGACTACAGCAACAGGTGCTGTTGCACAACGACCAACACACGGAACAGGTTGTATACGTATTTGTTTCTTATCTATTTCAGAACCGAGTTCTTCTATTAGTTTTTTTGCACCAAACATTTCGCAGCTTAATGACTCACAAACACGTACAGTAATAGCGGGAGGTGGTACTTGGTCTTCTTTTGTGACATCAAAATGATGATAAAAAGTGGTTGTTTCATAGACTTCAGCCATGGGCAAATTCATTTCTTTTGCCAATGCCATGATATGTCGGTTAGAGATATGTTGATATTTATCCTGAATTTTATGCAGGTGCTCTATCAGCATATCGCGTGTTTTTGCTTGATCGCCTATAAGGCTTTGCACTTGTGAAAGTGCATTTTGATCCATAACTCGGCCGAGTATTCGACCTTTCTTACCACGAGTACGTTTCATTTCATCGTTTAGTCAGTGTTTTTAAAATTAAAATCTCACCTTTGCCATTTCGTGCTATATCACCGGCAAATCGATGAGCAATTGGTCCGTATTTACGGAAAAATATCAAGTCATCGCTAATGTTGGATAGCTGAGTAAACAACAAGCGCAAAAACTGCATTTTTAGATTTCCACAACTTTGGAATGTAGCTGAAATATATGTTGGTTTTTTAGCAAGTATAATGCTACCACGACGCATACCTACCCCGGTATGTTTACCTACTTTGCCTAATACAATGATTGTTCCTGCATGTATACGACTACCACAATAATCACCAGCTTTCCCTTGTATGATGATAATACCGCGACGCATACGGTCACCAATTCGATCGCCGGCATTACCCGTAATATTAATAAGTCCATTTTTCATACCAAAAGTATCTCCGGGAAAACCGGCTCCTGTATAATTACCAACATTACCTTCGATATTTATTCTGCCACCGGACATGCCATTTCCTGCCCAAGAACCAGCATTGCCATGTATTGTAATTATTCCATTTTTCATGGATTGGCCAAGAAAATCACCGACATCACCTTTAACGGCTATGCTTCCCTGGGTCATTTTTTTGCCTACACAGATTAACTGTGTACAACTTTTATTAATAATTATTTCGTTCTTATCATTGCCTTTAACAGCAAATAACTCTTCAACTTTAACTTTTTCTTTTCCGTAGATAAGTTTTATTTTTTTTATTTTATCTAGCGTTAAATTCTGAAGGTTGTCCGGTGTTATTGGAGATACATCCAAAGTGAATTTTGGCTGAGATTTTAAAGTAAATGTTAAGGCGCTCATTTAAGTAATTTCCTTAAGTGGAATAAATAAGGCCCGAGATTACCGCCATAATTTCCTGCGCTAATACTATAAATACCTTTTGCAGGGCCAAAAGAACAAGCTGCTCTAATGCCTACGCGCATAGCTTCATTGATAGATTCTTCATCAAGTCCGTCTATAACAATTTCCAATACCGAACCGACATTATCATCTAGTGCAGATTCGACCTGGCCTTTTAAAGTGGGGCAGTATGCTTCATTAGTTGATGCAGTGAGAAAATCATATTTGGAACCCACTTTAGAACCTGAACCAACGACACCTCCAGGGAAGGCAGTAATAACACCGGGGATTTTTTGAATTTCATCAACAGCTTTTTCGCAAGCCATTAGACCTTGTCGTGCTGTTTTAGCTAACACGAGAAAATTACCTCCACCGATGGCTTTGGTCACACCTGTTGTCTCTTCGACAATAAACTCACCGTGCATGACTGGGATACGCCAGAAACGCCGGTCATTAACAACTTTTGATATTTGAAAACCATCGCCAAAGAACCTTAGGCTTTTACCCATAGATACTTTTTGTTCGCTATCCAATCCAGAAAAGCAGGCTGTGGTTGCTGTCGTCATGACAGATTGTCCAACACGCGTTGGTACATGTTTCTCAAGCTCTTTAATTGACATGGCAAAGATTAAGACGGAAATACCAGGGCGACCATCAGGTGTTTCCGATGGTTTTAATTCTCGTTCTATATCTGCTTCGATGCCACAGGCAATAACCGAAGAGGCGAAGCCACGAATAGCGTTTGCAGCTTGATACGCCCACTTTAAATTCATAGCAGTAATAATGATGCGCGTCGCCTTCATTGGAAAGGCTTCCGCAAATGTATCTTCTATTTGTACGCCATTAATTTTCATGAGTCTTTATTAATATTTTTTTACATGCAAGGTTGAACGATAATTTTTCCATTACCGTGTTCAACAATTTCGTCATCATCAATTTTGAAGTTACCCAAGCTCATGGTTTGGTATTTATCAAAATAACGTTTTAGTGATTTTTCTATACCCATATCAAATTCGGGTCTTAAAGTATGAGTTGCACCCTGTACAACTTTTACGATTTTGCCATTACGAACAATCAGTTCACCATCCTTGAATACATAGTCAGGTTTGCTAAACATTTTTTCTTTATCTTTTTTCTCTGTGTAAACCGTGATGTCTGCAACAGCACCAGAACCTAGGTGCCCACGATTTTTTAAACCCAGACTTCTAGCTGGTGCGGCACGGGTCATGATGGCAATATCATATAAAGAATATTCTCTATCTATACTGGACAATGTACTTGCTGCTGCTGCTTCTTTATTAATGCTTGAAAGCATATCGTTTCTGAAACTACGATCCATTAATAAACGAATCAGGTGAGGGTAGCTGGTAAACGGTGCACCATTAGGATGATCCGTTGTGAGAAAAATTCTCCATGGATCATCAACTAATAAAAATAATTCAAGACCAATCGCCCATTGCAACGCGTTGACAAAATTCTTGTCACGATATTTAAAAGGAACTACACCACAGCCGGCATCACATTCAATATCCATTACCACCCATTTCTTTGGATGAGCATGCCAATGTCCTGCATACTGTCGCATTGAATCGCCTGAGGCGGTGACTGTTTGACCAAATAACACTTGGCCAACATCAATAGATATATTCGGATTCTTATTTACCGCTTCTGCAATTTCTGCGGCACCTGATGAGAATTTTTTATCACCTTCAGTTCCATAACTATGAAATTGAATATGCGTGATATGCATACGCATGCCTTCCGCTGCACGAATTGTTTCAAGCGTCGTTTCGACATTACCTGGGACGCCAAGATTACAGCCATGCACGTGTAATGGATGAGGTATACCTAGTTCAGTCACTGCTCTCGCTAGTGCGACTAGAATGTCTCGCGGTGACACGCCGTAGTATTTGTTCTCTTCATCTAAATCAAGTTTTCGTTGATTGAATTTGAACGCACTAATACCACCCGGGTTTACAACTTTAATTCCTAAAGCTTGAGTCGCATTTATAATCCAGCCTACATAATCGCTAATTGCTGCTTGATCTTTTTTCGATGCCAGCATGCGCAAAAAGAAGTCATCGCTACCAATCATGGCATAGGCACCTTTATCAACCATAGGTGTATCTGCCATTTCCATATGTGCCTGACGAGAATTAGCCGGCAGCATTGCAGGTTCAAAGCAGGCGGTATAACCCATTTCAGCGTAACGATAACCGGCTGTCAGAGTTGAAGGTGCAGCATGACCGCAACCAGAACGCGTTAATTCGGTTTTGCTTACTAAATCAGCTTTATGATCTTCCGGTAGCATCATACGAGCAATATTAACTTTGCCACCACCAATATGAGTATGAAGGTCAATGGCGCCCGCCATAATGATCTTGCCTTTCATATCATAGACTTTATCTATTTTTACATTGCTAGATGGTTTACGTGTGATGTTCCCATCGCGAATATAAATATCGCGATACTCGCCATTAATTCCATGGACGGGATCATAGACAACACCATTTGTTAATTTTATATACATTAGCGTTGCTTACATCCTTTCTATAACTTGATTAAGTACTGAAGGAACACTCGCGTATGGAGATGTTCGTACCTTTTTCAAAGGTAATGACACAACACTGTCAGTACGAATTATCTGTCCTGTATGATCTATACCCGGTGTTGATACCGGAATAAAGACATCAGGCTTAAATTTTAATTTGGTATCAGGCATGCCCATGACTATCGTTGGGATAGAGGCGTGCGGCGTATTAATATTTGAACTGAAACTGGAAATCCAGAGTAGGGAATCGACTTCTTTATTTTTTAATACATTATGTGTTGAGTAACGATAAGCATCATAGTCTGGATAGCCCTTATTAAAATTAACTCGTAAAGGATAACCGCTTTGCCATGCACAAACGCTATTCGCTGTCATGCCACCATCATTACCACCTAGAGAAAAACCGGCAAAACGTGTGAATCGAGTTAAGTACTTAACGGTTTCACAAAAATTCTGAATAGTGAGTTCGGCATGAGGGAAATCAAGTTCACCTGGAGCCCATACAATTACGCCGTATTTTGCTGTCTTCATTTGCTCGGCTAAAGTTTGCAATGTTTTAACTTTAATTCCTGCTACTTCATTTACATCAAGCGTTGCTCCAGCAACGAGTGCATGTAGGCTTGATATAATTTCACCTATTTCTTCTGTTTCACAATCTAATACAGTAGGGCGTTTTCCGTTTGGATTAATTCCCGGTTTACTGTTTAGATTGGCTCCGATGTAGACAATCTGTCTGTCATCATTTTTTAGTTTAAACATGGATTCTTTGTTCCAGATAACACGCTCGTAAAAACGTGAAAAATTCGTCGCATCTGTTCCGGCGAAGATAACTAAATCTGCCCGGTTTTTGATTTCTGCCATGGTTGTCATTATCCAACCAAGATCTTGAAGAACTAAAGTATTACGTATCAGACCATTACCGTGCATATGATCTAAAATCGCACCGGTTTTGTCGGCAAGTTCCATTACGTTACGTATGCCAGAGACGTCGGTACCCAAACCCGCAATTAAAGGTGTGTGTGATTTTTTTAGAATCTTGCAAACAGAATCAATAGCGTCATCAAGCGAAACATTTTTGCCTTTAATCTGAGCTGAGCTTTCGGGTAATTCCTTTTGGAACATTTCAATAGCTTTGGAACAACCATTCTCAATAACTTTTAACTTATTGTTTTGGTTCTGAATAACGAGGTCGTCACATAATATCCCGCAAAAAGGACAAGTGACATCCTTGGTGATTGCAGTAGAGGCGTTTGACTTCTTATCCAATGATAATTCCTTTGTTTTCAATTAATTATTATAATATTTACACAAATGCGGGGCGCAACAATATGGTTTTGCGTTAACCTTGTCAACAGCTTATGCGTTACTACTATAGAGTGAGAATTTTAGGAAAAAAACAGGACGGAATCAGAAAAATATTGGCCTATTTTCAACTATTCAATTACAGACAACATTTCATCGACGTAAGTGAATTTTTCACGAGGTTTTCCTTTGGGCTCTCCAACTTCAATTTCTTTTGTGTCGATTTTCTTCCAGTCATCAAAACTAATATGACGAATATTTTTATAATCCAGTATGGAATAAATTGTTTCTGCACCGGATTTGCTCACTCCATCATCTAGTTTCTCTAAATCCCCTAGTAAACACTGAACTGTCTCGACACTACAGGCGCGATTCGTGCCAATAATCCCACTAGGGCCACGTTTAATCCAGCCCGAAGTATAGAGTTTAGGGACAATATTGCCATCGTTATCGGTCACCCTGCCTTTCTCATTTGGAATGGTTCCCCAAGCGTCATGAAAAGGGACTCCGGTTACTGGAACACCACGATAGCCAATGCTGCGAAATAAAATGCCGGTTTCAAGTTCTACTATTTCACCTGTTCCTCTGGCGGATTGTTTGAATGCATCACCGGATAATTTATTTTTCTCTAGAATGACTTTTTCAAGTTTTGTATCACCGATGAGCTCTTTTGGCCCCATTAGGAAATCAAAGTAACAGTTTTTTGATTTTGTGGCATCGGCTTCGCGTTTGGAAAATTCGCAAAATTGATCGTAGATTTTTTTACTGGCAATATTACTTTTTTCTAATAATTCCGCTTCGCTTTCAGGATTAAGCAACATATCTTCTTCTCTAACAATAGAATTACAATCTGAAAGCTCGCCAAATTCGCGCAATTCTTTTGGTGTAAATTTGGCTTGTGCAGGTCCGCGTCGGCCAATGACATGAATTTCCTTTATTTTGCTTTCTGCTAAGGCATCTAATGCATGTTGGGCAATATCAGTGTGTTTTAATTCATCAACTGTTTTAGACAATATTCGGCTTACATCTGCAGCAACATTACCTTGCCCAATAATGACTGCGACATCGTGTGACAAATCAAATTCACGATTTCTATAATCAGGATGGCCATTATACCAACCAACAAATTCAGTTGCGGTGTAGCTTCCTTGTAAATCTTCACCGGGAACACCTAGTTTTCTGTCTGTTTCTGCACCAGAGGTCATAATTACAGCATGATGAGACTGGCAGAGTTCTTCTATAGAGATATCCGTTCCGACATTTACATTAGCAATCAAATTAAAGTCAGGGGAGCCTGCTGTTTTTTGATATAAATTGATAACCTGTTTTAATTTTGGATGATCTGGTGCAACACCGCTACGAACTAGCCCATAGGGAGAGGGAAGTCGTTCCAACATGTCTATCTTTGTACTTACATCGGATTTAATCAGCGCTTCAGCTGCGTAGAAACCACTAGGGCCGCTGCCTACGATCGCAACTAATAATGGGTTCTCTTCAGTGCCAAGTGTAGCCATAATATCATTTGTTATTTATTTAATTAAGAAGGAGTTAGAAACTAGAATCCTAATTCTGCTTTACGTTCTTCAGCGCCTGGCAGGGGATCCATTTGCTCTTCACAAACAGGAAGATCAGGTGCTTTTTCAGCATTAACTTCAATCCAGCTTTCTTGATCCTCAGGAATATCGTCGCCTTCAAAGATTGCTTGCACAGGACATTCAGGAATACAGGCACTGCAATCAATGCAAGTGTCTGGATCGATGTATAACATTTCGTCGTCATAATGAAAGCAAGCGACTGGACAAACTGTTACACAATCAGTAAATCGGCAGTTTTTACAATTTTCAGTTACGATTGTAGTCATCGTTTTCTCCCCAGCTTTTTAGGCTGTTCCTCTAGTGTGTTGTAATGATTATTTACCTGCGTATAAAAGTATTTCTCCACGATTTAATTCAACTGAGTCGCCACACCAACGGACAAACGGCCCATCTAGGAACGATTCATTGATATTAAAACCAATTGATTTTAAATATTTATAATAATGTCTAAGAAAAGAAGGTTGATAGTCACAACTTTGGCTGAAGGTAGGTAGTATCTCAGCCGGGTTTTGACTAATAATTGAACCGCGCTTCATTCCTGCGCCGGTTCTTATTCCCATTTCGCCTAGTACAATAATAGTTCCGGCTAGCATATTAACGCCGGTAAAATCTCCGGAGTTGCCGCCAACAATTATGAGGCCGCGTCGCATGACATGGCCAGTTTCATTTTTAACATTGCCATGAACGATAATTTCGCCACCTTGCATACCAATATTGCTACCTCGGTAGCCGCTGCCAACCATATGTCCGGCATTACCTTTTACAGTGATTTTACCGCCTAGCATTTCCGGGCCTAGCCAATCATCGGCATCGCCTGTGATGATAATTTCACCACCGCTCATGACCGCACCGGTATGTACACCGACATTGCCATCTATGGTGATTTTGCCAAATGACATAACAGAACCAATATGTTTTATTTTACTGCAATCGCCTTCAACAATAATGTCACCATCGAACTCGCCGCTGCAATCAAAGAAGTCGCTGAGAGCTACCTGACGATTACCATGAAATACGGTTAAGTTAGCAATCTCTGAAATATTTAAAGATTTAAATCTATCCGGACTGATGCAATCTGTTTCTAAAGGGACATCAGGTTGTGTATGTAACTTGAGTGTAAGGGCCATTATTCAGCTCCCAACAATTGATGTAACTGGATATGGTATTGGCCGAGATCGCCACCGTAATTACCAGCAGCTATCTTTTTGATTCCCGGCTTAGCGGCCGCATTCATACCAACTCGCATGGCTTCTTCAACTGCTCCCAGAGTTAATCCATCAATAACAATTTCAAGTACGCTGTTAATACCATCATCAAGCTCTGATTTTTTAACGACGCCTCTTAGTGTCGGGCAATATTCGTGATTCGTTGAGGCTATCAATGCTTTATATTTTGAACCCACTTTACTACCACTACGGACTACGCCATTTGGAAAGGGAAGTATGATGTCTGGTAACGCGCGCATGGCTTTGGTTGCCGCACTAGCGGCTTTGAGAGTGGCTTTTTGGTTTTTGCCAAGAATTAATATATTGCCACCGCCGACAGATTCTTGAACATTAAAACTATCATCAATAAGAAACTCGCCATCCATAACAGGGATACGCCAGAATTTATTTTCAGCCATTACTTTGCTACTTTGAAAACCATCACCAAAGTATCGTAACTGTCCGCCAACGGTGACAGGCGTACCTTCATCTAAACCGTTATAACAGGCGGTGCTAGGGCAGGTCATAACACATTGTCCTATGCGTTCCATTAAACGTTTACCTAGGCTTTCCGCATCCATTGCAAAGATTAATACACTGACGCCCGGTCTTAGATCCGGTGAATCTTCAGCAGAAATTTCTTTCTCAATTCCAGCTTCACATTTACAACCAATAACAGAAGTAGCAAAACCCGTTATCGATTGCGCAGCAGCCATGGCCCATTCTTTTGTATCTGCGGTAATAATGACGCGACTACCGTACATTTTGAATGCTTCAGCAAAGGTATCGACTATTTCTGTGGACTTAATTTTCATCCTTAAGCCGTCCCACTCGGTATGATTTCATGATCATGTAAGTAATCATCGTTGACAGCATAATTTGAAAACTCAATGGAATAATAACTTTCGAAGAATGGTTTTATCACTTCTTCGATCTTATCGTCATATTCTGGTGTGATGTGTAGTACTTTGCCAATAAAATCAGTTTTGAACTCATGATTTGAAATAATGTCGTTGCCAGATTTAATAACATAACGCGGTGCGCTAAACATCGTTTCCTTGTCTTCCATTTCATCGTAAATAGTAATGTCAGCATCTGCACCAACACCTAAATGTCCTTTGTTTTTCAAACCCAGTACTTTGGCGGGACCTGCTCGAGTAATGATGGCAATTTCATTTAACGTGTATTCACGTTCTAGATCACGTAATGAACAGTTATCTAGAGCG
>LWDU01040829.1_pt1 | contig 97349 bp, 66 predicted proteins | sample 727161 | NCBI WGS metagenome assembly LWDU01 (sample SAMN04566230, study PRJNA314399) | hydrothermal vent metagenome | isolation source: deep sea hydrothermal plume seawater | place: Mexico: Gulf of California, Guaymas Basin | collected 2004-07-11 | reverse complement strand
CCCTCAGGGTTGATCCCCGGCTTCGTCCGGATCGCGAAGCTGAACACGCAGCTCCGAGCAGAACATCCCCTTGGGGTCGCCGCGCTCGGCCAGGGTCTTGGCCAGCACCTTTCGAAGACGCTGAATCTGCCCTTCGTACAACACCTCGCCCCCCTGGGACACCCGCACGGCCTCATCCAGGTCCAACATGGAATCGTCCAGGCGCAGAACAAGGGTCTGCACCCCCTGCGCCTCCAGGATCTCGATCTCCTGACCCTTGCGGCTCACCACGATGCGTGAGCGCGCGACGGGCTGCTCCACGGCCAGCCAGTAGAAGCGCTTGTGGGTGACGTCGTCCTGGACCCAGACGACCCTCTCGGGCCTCAGATCCCGCGAGCGGGCCGCCATCCAGGGCAACGCCGCAGCGTCTTCGCGGTCCATCCAGTGCCCCTTGCCGGCATGGATCTCCACCCAATGCTCGTAGCCGCTGGGATCCTTTTCGTGCAAACCCGCCAGGAGGTCGCGCCAGCGAGCAGCCACCTTATTGCGATCGTAGGGCGCGTCGTTGGCCCCCATGTGCAGGGTGAAGGCCAGATTGCGCAGGCCGTCAGGGACGGTCTCGTTGGGATGCCCGGCCATCATGGCGGCCGCCCCGAAGCGATCCGCCATGCGCGGAGCAAGCTGGTAGACGCCGTCACCGCCAGCGGAATAGCCCATCAGGTACACCCGGTCCGGATTGATGTTCTCGAGCACGATCAGGTCCTCGATCAGGCGGTCGAACAGCACATCGATATGCCCTTGGTGCCACAAATTCCATGTGTCCGTTGGAGCACGCGGAGCGAGATAGATCCCCTCCTCCACTTTATATAGACCCTTTTGATTCTCCCACTGCTGGTCGTTCACCGCGGCCGGCGCGCCACCCCCGCCATGCATGGAGATCCAGAGACTGCGGCCGTCGGAAGGAGCCTTTCCAAAAGCCTTGTACCAGAAAGGCATGCGCTGACCGTCGACCTCCAGTACTCGCGCTTTGATCTCAGCGGAGCGCTCAGTACGGATCCGCTCAGCGTGGGTCTTCCAAAGTTCAGAAGCGACAGCCTTGGCTTCCTTGCGGTTCAGACCTTGTGCTTGACCGCCAATCACTGCAGCTTCCAGGTTCACCAACTGCTCATCCTTCTCGACCTGAAAGCGAACCTTGCGGCTATCTCCCGCCTGACTCCACTGAGCCTCATAGCGGCACCCGGGAATCAAGAAACCCGTGAGGTGATCGTTGGCGTCGAAGTTATCGCCACGGGTCTGCCCTTCAAAAACACGCTTCCCCTTTGCATCAAGAACGGTGAGTCGGCCCGCCAGCCGTGAATCGGCGTCGGTGGCGCAGAAACGCACCCGGACGGTCCCGTCGGGCCAGGGTAGATCGCCCGCGACGTAGCGCCCGGTCACGTCCACGGCAAAGACGAAGTCCGCCTCAGGATGCCAGACCAGGGGAAAACGCTGGAGGGTGTGCTTGAAGCTCACGGCGAAGATCCCGTGGCGCTCGTCGGCGGGTATCGCCTTGGAGGCACGCCCCGTGAACCAGGCGCGATCCAAATCGTCGCCGGTGGGCTCTGCGGCTCCAGTGAAGTGCCAGCCGTCGTCCCAGATCTCGACCCAAGAGTGGTTGCCGCTGCCGTCCGCCCACAGGGGCGTCCCCACGAACCGGGCAGGCACACCCACCGAGCGGCAGGCGTCGATCAACAGAACCGACAACCCTGTACAGGAAGCCAAGCCGGTCTCCATGGACTCGTAGGGGCTCTGATCCGCCTTGCGTCGCTTCGTGGAGTAGCGCACGCCCACCAGGGGGAAGACCTTCTGGTTGAGGATGGCCGCCGCCTCAGCGGGGCTCTTGGCCTCGGCCACCAGGGGCGAGAAGCGCTCGTGGAAATCCCGGCGCCACGCGTCACGCCTCTCATTGATCGAGGCGTAGGGCAGGATCTCATTGCGGAAGAGCTCTCTGGAGATGCGCTCCTTCCAGGGGCTGGAGGCCCAGGCGCGGTGGGCGTAGGTCAGGTGTTCCAGGAGGAACTCAGCGGAGAGAGAGGACAAGTCCGAGGGCGGCATGTGCTGGATCAGGAACTCCAGATCCTCGCGCTGCTCCTTCGGTGCCTGGGCCAGAGCCGCTTTTAACTCGCCGCGATTCTCGCCGGCGAGGACCAGGCAAGCCTCCAACCGGCGGAGTGGCGGATCCTGAGCCAGACACGGAGAACCGACGAGGAGGCAGACCGCAGTGGCCAATGTGAGTAATCGCATGGTGACCACAGCTTGCCCGATCCGCGTCCCAGCAGGTGATGAAATCTCCCCCGGGCTGCCTGCCGTCCGCCGCGGGAATCCGTCAGTCCGTCTTGCGCCGCCTGGGCTGGGCTGCTCTCCAGCCCGCCGCGTCCGTGGCGACGGTTTCGTGCAGAAGAACACTGATTCCTTTCATGCCCCCGACCGCGATGTCTGGGTTGCCATCGGCGTTGATGTCGCTCACCACGATCTGGCGCCCTATTCCGGCGTCGGCATCGGCCAGATGGGGCACCCAGCTCACGCCTCCCGCAGCAGTGCGCTGCAAGCCGAACCAGTAGACCACCGCCCCCGCATCCCAGTCCGTGCTCTGCTCGTGGTGTGAGTAGTAGGTCTTGCCGGTCACGATGTCCTTGAGCCCATCGCCGTCCATGTCCGCCAGTGCGACCGAGTGCAGCTCGCTGAAGTGCAGTCCGTAGGGGTTCTCCTCCGCCTTGGCCCCCATGATGAGGTGCTTGGTGAATCGAATCTCGCCTCCTTCCTGAATCTGCTCGTGCCAGGCCAACCCGAATTCATGGGCCGAGAGGCTCGTGATCACGTCACTGTCCCCATCGCCGTCCACGTCGTAGGCGTAGATCTCCGCCCCACCGGGCTGTGCGAAGTTGACCGGGTGAAAGGCCCACTTGGGATCCCCAGTCAGGTCTGCGGGCTGCGCATACCAACCACTCTTGCTGAGAACGTCCTGCCGTCCGTCACCGTCGACGTCCCCCACGCCGAGACCGTGACCGAACTGTTTCGGGGCCACGACCTCAGAGATGGGGTGGAAGGTCCAGGGCTCGAGGGGCGCCTGGGGGTTGATCGTCGCGTACCCGAAGGCCCCGCCGTTGGTGCACACCAACTCCGGCGTCCCATCGCCCACCAGCTGAATGAATTGTGGGGACTCGTTGGCGACGCTGTTCAGGATCGCGTGCTTCTTCCAGTGTTGGTCCAGGTGCTCGGGACCGGGGTTCACGTAGACGTGACCGGGTGTGCCCGGGAAGCCGACAGCCAGCACGTCGGCGTGCCCATCCGCGTTGACGTCATGCACCCATGAGAAGAAGTGGTCCGTATAGCGCGCGCGGTCCTGGGGGACCGCGGGTCTGATCTCCCCGCCAAGTTCGAAACCGGGACCCTTGAACCAGAGTGGGCCTGAGGTCACGTCCTGCACACCGTCTCCATCAATGTCCCCCACCGCCACGCCCTCGGCGAAGTACACGTCCGACAGGTGATGGCGCTCGAAGCTGTGGAGGGCGAAAGCCTCCTGGGTCGCGGGAGCCGACCATGCCGTTCGTCCTCCCAGGCCCAGGAAGACGAAGAGGATGGCTTGGGGGGCGGCGGAGAGGAGGGAGCGTTGGATGAGGGTCATGGGGAGGATTCGGGGTCGGGTTGGGTCAGACTATCAGGAGTCCACTCATCCAGGGGGACGGCAAATGCGGCGTCGAACGCCACGGCCGAACCAAAGCCGGCGTCCACGACGCTCCCCACCTGCAGACAGCCTGCCTCGACGCGCAGGGTCGCGAACCCTTCGGAGTGCATATGGTAGAGGTCGGGATGCGCCCGCACCGTGGCCTCTTGCAACTCTGCTGGGAACATGGACAGACCCCTGAAGTAGTGGTGACCGTTGCGCTCGCTGTGGGTGATGCCCAGGTTGGCCACCACTGCCAGATCCTGGAGCAAAGCGACAGGTCCGATGGTTGTGAGGTCCTCGCTACTCAGAATAGAGGTGGTCTCGGGAGCGCTGCGCCGGCGGTGCGCGAGCAGGCAGGCGTTGGCCACACTCTTGAAGACGCCTTTGCAGTTCTTGTGGCTCGTGCCCACATAACCCACTTCCAGGGCCAGCCGCGCAGAGTGAATCTCTCCATCCGACTCGTCGATGATCATGGGCGGGCGGTCCGCCCAGGCGAGCAGGTCCCGAGCCGTGGAGTCGTTCAGCGCGACGTCCCGTGGGAGGGGCTGCTCAACGAACAGAACCTGACTCCTCAGAAAGTCCAGGTCCGGGTCCCCGCGAACATCTTCCCAGGCGCTGGCGAAGGTGGCCAGGTCCGGATACTGCTCATTGCCATCCAGTGTGACAACGGGCGCGACCACCCGCCCTTCGAGAATGCGGCTGATGCTCCGCAGACGCTCAAGATCGGCTTGTCCGTCGCCCGCGAGCTTCAGCTTGAAGTGGGTCAGCCCATAGGCCTCGATGCACTCATCCAAAGTCTGAGGAAGCCCATCGAGCACCCGCTCGCCAGGCCCCACATCGGCCTCGGTCAGGGGATCCGCCAAGCCAACCGTGTGCCGCAGGACCACCTCCCTCAGAGGTGCCTCGGGCAGCAACGCCTCCCAGGCCACGCCCTCCAACTCCGGATGCAGGGCAGCGGGCCGCACGCCCAGCATCCCGCTGCGCAGGGCCCACCCGAAGGGTACGCCCGCCGCGCGACAGGCGCCGTCGATCATGGCGCGCTCCGCCAGCGTGACTCCCAGATTCCACAAGAGGGGCGGGTGTTCCGTTCCCTCCGCCCACTCCCCCTGTCGGGCGTAGAGCTCTTGCCAGAATTCGAACGGGCTCGCCTGCTCTCCCAATGCCATTCCGAGTTCCAGAGCCTTGCGGATCACCTCCAGCAGGGCGGCGAGATCCTCGGCGTAGGAAGTCTCCGCATACTTGGTGAACCACTTGGGAACAAGCCCCTCGGCCGCCACGGCCCGCACGCGCTCTCCATCGAACTCCGCTTGAACTTCGATCAGCAGATGGGGCTGAGCCGTAAGAACCCCCATCCCGAATCGGAAGGGCAGACGCGTGCGCGCGTTCACCACACGCACCGAAGCACTCAGCATGCGGCAGGCCATGGGAGAGAGGGTACTCGGGGTAGACCGTAGGGGGCTAGCTTGAAATGCACTGCGGACGGCCGGGGCGCTGCTCTTCAGCTAGCCCGGATCGCTCAGCCGCAAGGCTGCCCGCATGGTGATGGGTTGGACACCCAGCGCATCGCGACTGTCCATCGCGCGAGGCAATTCCTGAAGCGCAAGGGCCAGCCAGACCAGCTCCTCCCGGCGGCCTGCCATGGAGGCGTCCAGGGCGTCACGCCAGAGGGAGGTCAGGTGGTCGCGCGCCGCCTCGCCCTCGTCGAGGTGCTTCCAGAGCAGGAGGTGACGGTTTTTCTCGATCGCAGCCAGGACCAGGTCTTCGGGGACCGCGCTTCCGATCGTCCCACGGTGATGATGCTCGACGACGGAGGTCGGGACTTCCTCCACACGCCGCCCCTTGCGCCAGGCACACAAGCACAGGTCTACGTCTTCCCAGTAGAAGGGGGCGAAGAGAGGGTCGAAGCCGCCACCGGACAAGAACTCCGCGCGCCTCACCAAGAACGCACCTCCGATAGCGAATGGAATTGGAGTGGGGCCGGTGGATGAGGCTGGCTCGCAAGGCGCGACCCGCAGACGACCATCTTCCAGCCGCAGGGCATTGTGAGATTCGGGCTTGGCCTCGTCCCCGTTCAGGAGAACTCGCGGTGAGACGGCAAAGGCCTCAGGGTCTTGGATGGCCTGGATCAGAGGCTCCAGGAAGCCCGGTCGCACGCGCACATCGGGGTTCATAGCCAGGAGCAACTCCCCTCGGGCGATGCGCGCGCCGTCGAGCAAGGCCGGACCAAAACCCCCATTGTCCGAGCGAGAGACAACCCGCAGGCGGTCGGCGGACAAGCCGGCGAAAGTCTCGCTCGCCCAGCCGGCCAAGACTCCGGTTCCCGTGTCGTCAACAAGGACGAGCTCGCCGCCCACCCCATCGAGCTCCCTCAGCAGAGGGGGCAGGTTGGCTTCTAGGAGGGTCAGATCGGCCAGGGCGGGCACGACGGCGCTGATGGGCAGACTCATGCTTGCTCCTCACCACCATCCACCCGAGGGGTGCGCCATTGCCGGGCTCGTTGGGCAAGATTCCCACCCATGATCCTCGCTCGGAGGGACTGGGCGCTGCTGCCGGCGGCAGCCATCTCTTCGCGCCTCCAACTCAGTTCCGCAAGGATGCGCTTCAGCTCCCTTGTTCCGGCTGTGAGGCTGCGCGCAACATCATCGGGTGCAGGCTGCTGTCCAGCGGCACTCTCATCCTGGGGGAGGATGCTCGTGAGCAGCTCCCCCACCTCGCCACGCAGCCAGTGCTCATGTCCGCGCAAGGAAGCTAGGTCCTCCTCCAGACTTTGAACGTGTTGCCCCACCTGCGCGCGTTCTTCCTGGGCGGCACGCAGCTCGGCGTCCTTTCCTTGCCACTCGAGCTCCTGTGCTTCCAGAGCAGCCAATCGATCGCTGGCTTCGGATAATGAGGTGCTCAACCACCCCAACTCCTGACGCCCCGCGGACAGGGTCTTGCGAAGCCAATCGCGCTCTCCTTCGAAATTCTCCAGTGCCGCGCGCGCATCGTGAAGGCCGCCTTCAAGCTCCGCCTGAATGGCATCCCGGTCGGCGAGCTGAGCCTCGAGCCAGTTCTTCTCTTTCGCAACGTCCCCTAGTGCCCCATCAGCCTCTTCCTTGGCTTCCGCCAAGCTCTGATACTCCGCCCTCAGCCCCTCGACTTCCTGCTTCCCCTGTTCGATCCGCTGGGCATACCATTCCAGTTTCCCCTCTAGATCAACGAGCTGCTCCTCGCGCCAGACCGCCCGCTCGCGAGTCGCCGACAGGGCAACGGAGTGAGCTCGGTTCTCGCCCTCAACCCACTCCAGAGCCCGACGTCCCTCGCTCGTCTCATCACGTAGGCGGCCCCCGCGGCCCACGGCGCGAGCCATGAATTCCATGGGCGTCTCGTCCAAGCCCATGCCCTCGGCCAGGGACTCCAACCCATGTGAGACTTGGGCGAAGAGCTCGCGAGTGGTTAGACCATCAAGCTCCTGGTATCGGCCGGAGAATCCCACGAGGTGCTCAGGCAGGATGGCTTCCGGTGTCCTTGCGCCCCGCTCGGCCTGCAGCTCGGCGTAGATCTCAACCCACCCCTGCACCTCGATGCTCAGGTCCAGCGGAGGCTCGATTCCCGCCCGCAGAGACTCCATGAGGTCGGGCTCGACAAGCAGTCGCTGCAAAGTCTCCAGGAGAGAGTCCTTATTCCCACGCTCGAACAACAGCCCATCCACACCCTCGCGCACGCGTTCCTTGGTGAATTCACTACGCGACACAACCACAGGGCATCCCGCCGCTTGGGCTTCCATGATAACGAAGGGCGCATTCTCGACCCACAGTGAAGGAACGACGAGGACGTCGATCTCTCGCAGGATCTCCCCAACCTCCTGGGCGCGGTAGGCTCCGCGCCAATCTGCTCCCACATTCCGTGCACGCGCGCGCATCTGGTCCCGGTACACGCTATCCGTGCCGCCACCGTGGACCTGCAAGGTCACCTGCCCCTTGGGCAGCGACTCAAATGCATCGAGAAGTAGGTGCAGCCCCTTGTGCTTGCCGATGCCGCCGAGGAACCCGATCCGAAGCGATTCACCGGGCGTACGCGACCCGTCCCCCGCCAGAGCCTGAACGTCGATGCCCGCGGGTCGACACTCCAGGGCGCGGCCCAGCCCGCCCTGAAGTTGTGACAGCAAGCGAGGCGAGCTGGTGTAGCACCGATCCACTCCGGCGGCGATCATGCGACCCATCGCCTGCCAGGCGATGATCACCTCGCGCGCCGCTTCAAGCCCTTCAACCTGCGCGCTGGGACCATGCAGAATTGCAGCCAGACGCGAGGCCGATTCGGTGTCGAGGTCGCCCTCCAGGACCCAGCCATGGTGGTCTCCCAGATCGGAGAAGCCATCCAGGAACTCGCGGCCCACTCTGGCCCGAGCCAGGCCGTCCACGTCATGGGGACCCAGGTCGGAGAGGTCCGGCGCGCAGAGGGTTGGACAATCGCTGATCAGGTGAAAATCATGGGCCCGATACAGGCTCGGCAAGTTGCGTTCATTCACAGCCCGCAAGGCTCCCAGGCCTAGGCCCAAGAGGTGTTCGAAGTGCACAACGTCCGGGCGCTCCGCATCGAGGAACGCGCCAAAGGCGCGGTGCACGGCATCCTCGTGCGCCTGGTTGGATCCGCCCGGTGGTGGGAGGTGAATCCAGGTCACCGACCAGGGCCCTTCTGCGGTTCCGCGCCCTTCTCGCCTTTGGGCGTAGGGCGCGAGACCGTCAAGGGGACATGGTGCAAAGACCTCGACCTCGACGCCGGCCCGAACCAGAGCGCTGGCCAGATTGGCGGCGTGGGTCTCCACACCTGTCCGGGCGTGCGGGGGGAGTCCGTTGGCAACTAGGGCGACGCGCATGGCAGAGCCAGTCTAGTCTCCGTCCCACTCCCATCAAGGGGCGGGTGTCTTGACTCTAACCCTCTTGTTCTTCCAGCCACCGCTCGGCATCGATAGCCGCCATGCACCCCGTGCCCGCCGCCGTGATGGCCTGACGGTAACGCTTATCCATCGCATCCCCACAGGCAAACACACCGTCGACCGAGGTGCGGCTCCCGTCGTGCACCTGGATGTAGCCGGACTCGTCCAAATCGATTTGGCCCTTGAACAGGTCCGTGTTGGGATCGTGACCAATGGCGATGAATATCCCGTCGCAGGCCACCTCCGACTCCGAGCCATCGCGCGGGTCCGTCAGGATCACCCGATCGACCTTGCCATCTTCTCCAGCGAGGATGTCCTTGACCGTCCTGAAGAGGAGCCATTCGATCTTCTCGTTGCGCTGAGCGCGCTCAAGCATGATGCGCGAAGAGCTGAAGCCCTCGCGACGGTGAACCACGGTGACCTTGCTAGCAAATCGGGTCAGGTAGATGGCCTCTTCCATGGCCGAATCTCCGCCGCCCACAATCAGGACGTGCTTGTCGGGGAAGAAGGCCCCGTCGCAGGTAGCGCAAGCGGAGACACCATTGCCCATCAGGGTCTTCTCGCTATCCAAGCCCAGCAGTCGCGCCGAGGCCCCCGTAGCGATGATCACGGTCTTGGCCTGATACTCATTGAACTCGGACTTCATGCGGAAGGGTCGCTTGCTGAAGTCCACCTCGGTGATGTGCTCGAATTGCAAGTCCGTACCAAAACGCTCGGCCTGCTTCTGCAGGTCCTCCATCATGGCCGGACCCATCACGCCATCGGGGTAACCCGGGAAGTTCTCCACGTCCGTCGTGATCGTCAACTGGCCACCGGGTTGCATACCCTGAAACAGGGTCGGTTTGAGGTTGGCACGGGCCGTGTAGATGGCTGCGGTGTAGCCGGCAGGGCCGGAGCCGATGATGATGACTTCGTGGACTGAATCGCTCATGGTGCTGAACAAGGGAGAGGTTTCGATGGGCCGGGCAAGTGTAGAGCCCTACCAGCAAGTCACAAGCTCAGAGGTGCTCAGATCCCGCGCTTTGTATGCTCCTGGGGCCATGATTCCTCCTTCTGAAACCAACACCGGGTCGCCCCCCGCAAGTAACGAAGAGTGGGCCGCCGACTGGCTACCGCACCTAGAGGATTTGGCCGAGCGCCTACGCAGATGTGCACGCCGGACCATGTCCAATGCCATTGATAGCTCCGATCTCGGATCCGTGAGCCGCCCAGTGTCCGTGGGAGCCGGAGACACCACCTTTGGAATCGACGCGGCCGCGGAAGCCGAGCTAGGTGACTGGTTCGAGCAACGGGCCCGCCTCGCGCCCCTCTCCGTATTGACCGAGGATGCCGGCTGGCGACACCAGGGACCGGATGGAGCGGACGGAACCCGTGATCTCCCCGGATTCGATCACGGCGGACCTCGTATCTGCGTGGACCCCGTGGATGGCACGAGGCATCTGATGTTGGATCATCGCGCCGCCTGGGCCGTGATCGCCCTGGCCGGCCCTGGAGAGGACATACCGCATCAAAGGGACGCCCTGGCGGCCTGCATACAGGAACTTCCGGACTCGCGAGCTCGAGTTGCCCGCAGGCTCAGTGCACGGCGCGGGATGGGAACGGAGCTGGCGGAGATGGACGTGTCCAGCGGCGAGATTCTGCGCTCTCATCCTCTGCATGCGGATGACGACAACCGGCTGGATCATGGTTACCTGCCCTTCTTCGCATTCCACCCCGACCTGCGCGAAGAAGTGGCGCGTCTGGCATTCGCGTTCTTTGCCCGCATCGAAGAAGAAGAGGGTGCCGAGCTCGCCCACTGCTACGACGACCAGTACATCTGCAACGCAGGGCAGATGGCGCTGACGGCCCTGGGCACCTACCGCATGATCGTGGACCCGCGCCAGTTCATCGCCGACCGTCTCGGGCTACATGCGCAGACAACCAAGCCCTATGACGTGGCGGGAGCCATTCTGTGCGTCGAGGAGGCGGGAGCGTCGATAACAAGTCTCGCGGGGACGGAGCTGGACTTCCCCTGGGACGTGGAGACACCCTTGAGCTTCGCGGCGTTCGCCAACGGGGCTACCCGTGACCGCGCCCTCCCACATCTTCTGGCTGCACTGGAGCAGTATCGGCCCTGAGCCGATCGACCATCGCGCTCAGGCCGGGTTCTTGGAGGCGAGCAGGGCGCAGATCCAGTGCAGGAGCACCCACAAGACCGAGACCATCAACCCCGCTCCAAAGACCATCATGAGCGTTGGGAACATGGCCACCCACTCTGAGTAGTCCGTGGCCGCGGCCCCAGCGTACCGCGACCAACCGGCGCTAGCTCCGCGCAGGAGGTACACGAGGATGAAGGAGAACAGGAACACGTTGATCAGCCGAACGGCCACACAGATGGAGGGCTTCTGCAAGCTTGGATGGTCCGCGCCCACCGCCCGGCTAACCAAGTAGGCCATGGCAGCCCAGAGGATCATGGAGTCGATGCCCACCATGCTTCCCATGACGTGGGCCGAGATCGCATGGGTGCCGTGCAACATGACGTTCAAGGGGGGCACCGCAATCACGATGGAGAGGGTCAGCATCAAGAAGGTCCACCATGTGGCCGACCGCATGAATCCCTCAATCACCGGATGGGAAGTGGCCCCCGTGCGTCCCTTGAGCAGCTTGCCCACGTCCAAGAAGACCTTGGCCAAGATCGCCAACTCCAGCATGCTCACGATGAAACTGACCCAGTGAATCCAAGCCGACTGAGGCAGGTGGTAGGTGTGGTGACCGTAGTTGCAGAACGTGTTCAGGAGGCCCACGGTGAAGAAGGCGAAGGCGGTACGCGAATGGGCATAGCCCTCACTTCCCTGTAGAGCGCTGGCCACAAACATCAAGGACCCGTAAGCCAAGAGATTGAAGGACCCGACGTGAGCGCCCGCGGATTTCCACTGAATCGCCAGGTCGCGCAGGGGTCGAAGGGACACGTACTCAAGCAGGTAGGCGTGGGCTTCGGCGTAGGTGATGAGGAAGAGGGGAATCGCGACCCACCACATGATCACGTACACAGGTCGACCCTTCAGGGACCAGCCCACGCGCGAATAGAAGTTCCACGCGAAGAGCAGCCAGCCCGAGGCGATCAAGACAGAGAATACCGGTGAGTAACCCAGGTACTCGCGCCCCGTGAAGTGCCCGCTGAGCAGGCTTATCACGATCCCTACACCTGCGGCGGTCCAGAGAGTCACCATGGCAAGTGTTCGCTTGCGCATGGCCGCGTCCGGTGGGCCGTGCGCCTGTACGAGCCATAGGTGCACGGTGGCCACGCCGCCGATGAACACCCAGGCGAACGCGCAGGACTCGTGGATCGGACGCAGGTGCTGCAGTGTGATCCCCCACTCCCGCAGAACCGTGAACTGGTCGGTGTACGTCAACGCAACCGGCAGACCGATGAGGAAGGTCAGGCTGCAAGCCCCCAGGGCCAGGAGCGCAAGCCCGACGAGAGGACGGAAGCCCTCCAGAGAAGCGCCAGAGTTCCAGGTATCTGCGGGGCGGGGACTGGACATACTCATCTGTACTCAAACCAGGGCAGGTCCGACCAGCGGAAGGGTTCGTGCTGGGTCAACTCCAGATTGAGTTCGAACAGGTTCGAACGGTGGTCCGCCACCCATTGCAAGAAGGCCACCAGAGTGCGCACCTGGTTGTCATCGAGGGGGGTCGCCGGCATTCTCCCGCTCCCCTCGGCCAGGAACCGGCTCAGATTCTCGAAAGAACGGTCGGTGGCTGCCGCAGTTAGATCCGGTTCGCGCAATAAGCCGGCCTGGAATGCCCGATGGCAGGTGCCGCACTGCATCGTCGTCCAAAGCTCCAGCCCCTCCTGGGCAGAGCCTGTGATCGTCACAAGCTCGCGTTCATCCGCCAGAGCGATCAGCTCCTTGAAGTGCATGGACGCGATCGGGCCGTTCAGCGCTTGCAAAGGCTCGGGCTGCGCCCTCCCCGAATCATTGATCCAGCGCAGCCAGGCCATCAAGGCGTCCAAGTCCTCGTCCGGAAATTCAAAGGCGGGCATGCGGCCCTGCCCTGTCAGAATCACCTGAATCAACTCTGCGTCCAACACGTCCGGCGTCAAGCGATTGGTCAGATCAGGTCCGTGGAATCCGCCGAAACCGTGGATCTGATGGCAGGCTTGGCAGTTGTTATTCCTCCAGACTTCGAGCCCACGGCGCGCCTCGGGGGCCATCGCTCGAACCTCCTCGCGCGGGTAGTCACTGTAGGCCACCACGGACAGGCTGAGGAAACACCCTGCAAGCAAGAGCAGGACCTGCCCGCGGGTGAAGCTGAAACGGTCAGGGGGAGAGATCACGGGTCGCTTGAGGGTCCATTCTGACTCTGCAGCCAGGAGAGGTCTGAAGATAATAGCCCCTGCATGGCCCCAACGGGCCACTCTGTCCGTAGAAAGGAACTTCCTAGGCCTCTCCTGATGATCGATAGCACTGGAACCCACTGAGCGGGAGGCCTGCACGCCTGCACCTGCGCTCCGAGCCAATCCTCACTTGCAGCGACAGGTCGTCCACGTTGCACTGCTCCGTCTTAGCGCGACTCAAGCCCATCCCCTCGAGTGCGGCACTGGTGTCCACGCCCTGCTTCAGAGCAGGGTGAGAACACTCTCGGGAGGGCGGCCCACGCGCGCTTCTGGGCCGCGAATGAGGATCGGGCGCTCCATCAAGATCGGATTGGCAGCCACAGCGGCTATGAGTTCCGCCTCATCACTCTGCTCAGAGAGCCCGTTCTCGGCGAATGCCGATTCCCTGCTCCGTACCCAATCCGAAATGGGTTTGCCCAGGCGGCCTCCCAGATCGCTCAACTCTTCACCATCTAGGGCATCCTCGAGATAGCGGCGTTCTACGAACTCGACCCCCCGCTCTTCCAGGAGAGCCTTCACCTGGCGGCTCTTGGAACAACGGGGATTGTGAAGCAGAAGCAACTCGTCGGGGTGGGTGGGCAAGCTCATGGGGGGTTTCCTCGAGGGGTGACCCTCGGTGTACCCCATCCGGCGAGCTCAGTCGAGTGGCCTGGCCGCAACTCGCCCTTGCTTCTCGCACGGCAGCATCAGATGCTCGGTAGCCATGCCCCTCGACACCACAACGGCTCTGGTGATTGGCGCTGGCATCCAAGGCGCTGGGATTACCCAGGCCCTGGCCGCTGCGGGCCACGAAGTGCTGCTGGTCGAACGCAGCGCCATCGCTGCCGGCACTTCGAGCCGATCCAGCAAGCTCATCCACGGGGGTCTGCGATACCTGGAGAACCTGCAGTTTTCCCTGGTGGCAGAGTCCCTGACAGAACGGCGCACCTTGCTGAAGATCGCCCCCCATCTGGTTCGCCTCGTCCCGTTCTATATCCCCATCTACAGCCAGACGACACGTAGTCGCTTGCAGATCCGTGCGGGACTCAGCCTCTACGCCCTGCTCGGAGGCTTGGGGGAGGACTCGCGATATCGCTCCATCCCCCGCCCCGACTGGGAGTCACTCGATGGGCTGCAAACCGAGGGGCTGAAGGGAGTCTACTGCTATCAGGACGGCCAGACCGATGATGCGGCCCTGTGCCGAGCCGTGACAGCCTCGGCGGCCGAGCTAGGCGCACGGGTAGCACTTGGCGCGGAAGTGCTCGGCGGTGAGCGCCGCTCCGACCGTTGGTTGGTGCGTTTGAGGTTGAATGATGAGGTGTTGGAGGTGGACACACGCCTGGTGATCAACGCAGCTGGCCCCTGGGCCAACTCCGTACTGAATGGATTCGCGCCAGCCCCCCGTCGGCGTGAGGTGGAGTTGGTCGGTGGCACGCACATCGAGGTGGAAGGCGCCATGGAGCGTGGCATCTACTACGCGGAGGCTCCCACCGATCGGCGTGCGGTCTTCGTCATGCCATGGCGGGGTCACACCCTGGTGGGAACGACCGAAACTCCCTTCTCGGGTGATCCGAGCAAGGTATCCCCCGAGTCAGAGGAGGTGGACTACCTCTTGGGCGTCCTCGATCACTACTTCCCTGACCACTCGCGGGAGGTCCTGGATGCCTGGGCTGGATTGCGCGTGCTGCCCAAGGGGGATGGACGTGCTTTTCGCCGTTCACGAGAGGTCATCTTGTCCCCTGACGATGAACGGCGGCCCAGCTTTGTGACCGTCTACGGTGGCAAGTTGACCGGCTATCGAGCCACGGCCGCACGGGTCCTTACACTCCTGCAAGGCAATCTACCCGAGGCACAGGCCAAGGCGGACACAAGTACGTTGCTCCTGCCGCCTGACCCTCACCTTGACCTGGTGCCAGAAACCGGCGTGTGAGTCCGAGCCTCCGCTAGCCCGGCCGAACGGTGGCATCCCCGTTCACGATGATCTGGCAGCCAAGACGCGCGGTGGCTTCTGAACTGAACTGGCTCGCCAGTTCCAACTCCTCCTCCGTTCCGGGGGTCAGGTTGTCCGCCCCTTCCTCCACGACCAGGATGCAGACGCCACAGACGCCGGCCTGACAGCCGAAATCGGCCGGTGCATCTGAGTTCTCACAGGCAGCAAGGAAAGAACCACCTGCCGCGACTTCGAGGGTGGCGCCAGTGGGTGAGAAGGTCACGATGGGCATGATTGGGTATAGGTCGGGAGACTGGTTTGGACCAGGGGCGTTTGACGCCGGGTTCAGGTTCGAGGAGGGCAGCGGAACCACTCCGCATCTTCCGTTAGGGTTAACTAGAGTAGGAGGCAAAGCCGGCCGGAGGCACTTGAAATAGGAGTTTCCTGGTTTGCACTGCTAGGCTTCATTCAATGCACCTGCATCCCCCCCCTCGCCCCGAGCCACCACCCGGCCCTCCGGGAGACCCGCCGCGGGAGCCAGCCCCCGGTCCGAAGAGCGAGGTAAGGGTCTGGCTAGTGCGGCACGGCGAGGTGAACGAGACCTTCGCCGGACGAGCTTACGGTTCGCGCGACGTGCCTCTCTCCCCCCGTGGAGAGGACCAGACCCGGGCGGCGGCTGAGGCCTTGGCCACAGCGGAGATTCAGCGGGTCGTGGCTTCGCCCCTCAAGAGGGCGCAAAGCCTTGGGGAAGCCATCGCCGCTCGGAGCGGAGCGGAACTACGCGTTGATCCCCGCCTGGGCGAACTGGACCGTGGGCAGTGGCAAGAGCTTGAGCGAGCGGAATACTCGGCACGTTGGGCAGCGCAGGCAGAGGAATACTGGAGCGATCCCGCCCGCTGGTGTGGCCACGGTGGCGAGAGCGAGACGGACTTGTGCGCGCGAACCTGGGCCGCCTTTGAAGAGGCGACGGTTGACGTGTCGCGCCTCGTTGTCGCAGCCCATCGGAACGTGGTGCGTTCGATCCTGGCCCATGCCCTGGGATTACCATTTGGCCAAAGCCACGCCCTTAGCCTGGATCCCGTCCATGGTGCGCTACTCAAGGGCAGCGAGTCAGGGTGGACCCTGGTTCGTTTCGGTGTCGGACCCGAGGCGCAGCCGTGAGAGTTCTGTTCCTATCCCCCGTGGTTCCCTGGCCTCTGCACTCAGGTGGACGGATCCGCACTTTTGAGCTCCTGCACGGACTGGCCCGAACCGATCCGCGACCACTGGTGGACCTGCATTGCGTGGAAGATCCCGCGCCAGAACCCGCGCTCCCCTTCGAGCCGGAATCACTGGTTCATGCATTCCAGAATCACCCACGCAGCTCGGCTCCATTCGCTCTACGCCTCAACTCCCCACCCCCGGTGCGCTGGTTCCACTCGGAGTCCCTGCGCCGCTTCCTCAACCATGACGCGCAATGGGGAAACTGGGACCTCGTGCATCTCGACGAGCTGCTGCTCTTGCCTTACCTACCTCCTGAACTTCCTCTGCCTCTGGTGATCCACCACCACAAGCTCGATCTGGACCACGCCAAGGCGCTGGGACAGAGGGGTTCAATCTGTTCGCGCTGGAGGGAGCTGGAGCAAAAAGCTTGCTCGCGTACACAACACCACGTGGTCTGTGGCCGCGAGGATGCACAGCGACTGGCCGCGCGCCACAAGCACATTCGGCCCCTAGTCGTTCCCTGCGGAGCCGACACCGACAAGTTCAACACCGACGGGCGTCAGCCGGTCGAGGGCCGGCTGCTCTTCCTTGGGAGCCTGGACTATGAGCCCAACTTGCGGGCACTGGAGAGCTTCGTGCCCCAGCTGCATGCCGCGCGAGCCCGCGATGCTCGCCTGCACCTACAGATTGTGGGGGCGCGGCCCGACCCTCGCGTCCTAGACCTGGTCGGAGACGGAATCGCATTGGAACCGAACGTCCCGGACGTCCGCCCCTTCCTTCAGACCGCCGAGGCACTCGTTGCACCGCTGGAGATCGGCGGAGGGTCGCGGGTCAAGATCTGCGAAGCTCTGGCCGCTGGCTGCCCGGTCCTCGCCAGTCCCTGCGCGATGGAAGGCCTAAAGCTCGTGGCCGGAGAACATCTGGTCGCGATTTCAAGCCCGAGCGAGTGGCCAGATGCCTTGGTAGAGCTCGTCGAGGATCCGAGCAAGGCCCGCGCCATGGCCCTTGAAGGCCGCGAGAGGGTTCGTGCGGAGCACCACTGGCCTGATCTGGCTGCCCTGCTTGCCGCAGCCTGGGGCAGTTGCCTGCAGAATCCAACGGAAAACGCCGCACCCCTCTAGGATGAATGCCCCCTGCGCCATCATGTTCACCCCAACCCGACGAACCGTTCTGCTGATCCTCATGGTGGGGTGCTATGCCTCGCCAGTGAGCGCACTCGCCCGACAAGACGGCCCCCCTGACAACCGAGAGGCGGTGAAGGGACTCCTCGATGAGCTGGCCGACTACGTAAAGAAGAGCGGCAGGGATGACCCGGGCGACAGCTCGGCGATCAAGCGCATCAATCAGCTCTGTAAGGAGTTCAAGCTCTCGGGCCCCAAGGACAAGAAGGTCATCATTCGCGGGCTTGGGCGCGTCTTCTTAGCCAAGCGCCGGGCAGAGAAGGATGGCTCCCAGAAAACGGCTCTGTTCATCATTGCGGCACGAGGCTTGGGTGGCATGGGAACAGATGCGTCCGACCCACTCTTAAAGTGGATTGACAGCTCACGGCACAAGAACGACCTGGCACTGCAGCGTGAGCTGATCCTCTCTCTGGGTCGCACGAAGTCCAAGAAGGCGCGCAATGAACTGCAGGACCTACTCAAGGACGTGCGCCCCACATTCAAGGGCGCCGCGGCCACAGGGCTCGGGATGTTCGCTCACGAACCCTCAAAGGTTCGCAAAGAGCTGTTCGAGGATCTGCTGAAGGCCCTAATGCAGGCCAAGGCCAATTCCCTCGGACAGAACTCGACCGCCCAGGAAATCTGGAGCGCGATCAATGCGCCCGCCACAAGCTCCATGCGCAAGCTCTCCGGAGGTTCCGGAAGCAGCCCGGAAGCCTGGCAGCGCTGGTGGAACAAGAACAAGCGCCGCGATTGGGACAAGTAGGTTCCCCCTCAGAAGGGCGAGAGCCACAGGCCCAAAATGAGACTAGTCCGGGTCTATCTCGCTCCGGAGGCCACGTCCGACCTTGAAGGCGACGCGACGGCCTGCTGAGATCTGAATCGGATCCCCGGTGTTGGGGTCGCGGCCCTGCCGTGCCTTGGTGCAGCGCACCTCAAAGGTGCCGAAGCCCGTCAAGGTCACGGACTCGTCGGCCTTCAGGCCTTCGCGAATCCCCGACAGGACCGTGTCTACCAGTAAGCCGGCCTTGAGTTTAGAGGTGGGTAGCTCAGCAGCTACGAACTGAATGAGAGCGTTCTTGTTCAAAGTTAAGGTCCCCCAGGTGCGGTGATGAGGATGAGAGAGAGTAGCTCGGCGCTTCTTGGGGTCGAGGATTCAGCCCCACACCTTGGTGAGGATGAGGAGCACAATGGAGAGGGCTGCGGTTGCCCACAAGACAATGGTTGTGGCCTCATTCATCTCCTCTCTCAGCACGTCGCCCGGTTGGCAAGCTACGTCCAACGGAGGCATTTTGCGGAGAGATCGGTCAGGAACATGGGCCCGTTCGCTGGCGCGTTCGCCAACGAGTTGAGACCCCGCCCCTCTCGGTTTGCGGGAATTGGTGGCACTCGACGACTCGGGAAGGGTCGTCGCGCGCGTTGCGGTGTTTCGTTGCATCTGTTTTTCCATCAAGGGCCGGGGTGCCCCACTGCTTCAAAGGAGAGGAAGAGGACCGCCTCGCGGTCGGCCCTAGCCCTTTCAGACTCTTGGGGGGGAGTCTACGATGAAAGCAACCTAGTTGTAGATCCCCAAATATGACCATTTCTTTGCGCTATCTCTGGATTCCGATCATGGGGTATGTTCCCCAGAATCTCAACGATGTTGCAATCCCCACTCCCTGGCATGCCCCAGGGCCCCCTAGACCTCACATGAGGGGGCTAGAATGCCGAGCATGGTCCCCGCCACTCCACCAATGAGCCCGGTAATTCTTGCCTTGGGTTGCGGCGGAGCGCGCGGAATGGCGCACATCGGCGTCATCCGCACCTTGGAGGAAGCGGGCCTACGCGTGGCAGGAGTTGCCGGAACCAGCATCGGATCCGCAGTGGGAGGCGTGCACTGCGCAGGGGTACTCGACAGTTACGAGAAACGCATGCGCGCGATGACCAGGCGGGAGGTCCTGGCCTTGCTGGATCCTGGGCTGCCTTCTTCCGGCCTGTTTGGTGGAGCGCGGTTGGAACGTCTCATGCGTGAGATGTGCGGCGACTTGCGCATTGAAGCACTGGACCTGCCTTTCGTGGCGATCGCTGTTGACCTTGCCGATGGGACCGAGGTGCGACTGCAGGGCGGGGACCTTGTTGCCGCAGTCCGCGCGAGCTCCTCCATCCCCGGAATCTTCAGGCCCGTGCGACAGGATGGTCGCTGGCTAGTGGATGGTGGCTTGGTCAGTCCGGTCCCGGTCCCAGCCGCTCGAACACTGGGCCCGCACCCCATAGTGGCCGTGAATCTCAATCAAACCGGAGGCCCCCCTCTACCTGATCCGGCGGATGAAGCAATGGATGCTAGCGAAGCCGAATCCGACTCTCGCCCAGCCGGATCCACGTTCGCTGCGAAGGCTCAGGGAGCACGAGAAGAGCTCGGCCGACATCTGGAGAGGCTGAAGCGCTCGCTGTTCCAGGGTAGCCCCGAGCAGCGACCAGGATTGATCGGCACCTTGAACGAGAGCATCGCCATCGCCTGCAACCATCTAGCTCAGAGTCAGTTGGAAATCGATCCGCCCGACCTTTTCATCGAACCGAACCTCGCCCAGGTAGGGATGTTCGACATGCATCGCAGCGCGGAGTTGATCGATGAAGGCGCGCGCGCCACACGCGAAGCACTCGAAAGCGATGCAGGCCAGGCTCTACTCGCTCGATCCTAGGCGGGCCCCGGGACGGTCTCAGAGAGCACCGCGTCGTACATGGCTCGAAGCTGGTCGACCATAGCCTCTACAGAGGTTAAAGCCGCAGGCGCCGTCGACTCGAAATCGAAGCTCGACAAGGCCCGTACCCACTCTCCCTGACTTGTCCCCGTGACGAGAGTCACCCCCGAGGTGCCCTCCCACTCGGCCAATCCGGCACGTCGAGCGGCCAGGACAGGCAGGCCCACTGCTCGCGCCTCGCGCGCACTCAATCCGAACACCTCTGCCCAACGAGAGGGCACAGCGAGCGCGTCAATGCTGGCCAGAACGCGAGACAGGTCCCCCGTGCAGAAAGGGCCGTGCAGATGAATGCGCCCATTCCTGCCCGCCAGATCCGATAGGGCCTCCGTGTAGGCGGACCTACCGTGATAGTCACCCAGGGGTCCATGCACATCCAGAACGAGATCGTCATCATCGATCTCCAGCATCGCCCGCGCCAGTTCCAACACGCCCTTGCTGGGCTGAACGGCACCCATGACGCCCAGGCGTTTCCCGGCCGGGCGACCGTTCCGAAGATGAGCGACTCTCTCCGCCAGCCCCACTCCATCAATTCCGTTGGGGACGCAAGTGAATTCCATATCTGTGAAACCCGCTCCCCTCATGACCTCGCCGGCCGCCCGCGATGGAACAATCAGGCGCACTGCGCGCCCCAGCGCATGGCGCGCACGATCGACTCTTCGGACGACCGACTCGGGCGTCGCCGTCACGTCGGGCCAGGTGTGCCCGATGCACTCGGAGCAAGTGGCGGGTTCCACGCGCGCGCAAGACTCTGCGGTTGCAGAGAACATCTGCCCACGGGGGCAGAGGGTCCAATAGTCGTGCAGGCTCACGATGGACCTCAGCCCACAACGCTCAATCTCGGCCAGGGCGCCAAACCCGAAACCGGAGAGATGGTGGACGTGCACAAGATCTGGCTGGACGTGGGAGAGCCACTCCCGCACGCGCGCATCCGCGCGAGGATCGGCGTCGAACGACTCCAATGATCGCGGCCTTGCGCTGGAGAGATTCATGCGACGCACTCGAATACCCCCGATGCTCCAGTCCCCCATTGCGTAGTCCGGCCGCTTCGGGTTGCGGTCGGTACACAACACCTCGACTCGAATGCCTGCCGCCGAGAGGCTGCGAGCGATTCCGAGAGTGTGAGACTCTATTCCCCCTGCCTCAGGGTCCCAGCCACGACACAGCAGACCAATGGCGCGCAGCTTCTCCACGAGCTAGGTCACTGCGTCAGGGGGCAGGAGGGCAACAGGCGCCGTTGGGCTCTCTTCTTGACTGGCCGACGGGTGTGCCTCTTGAGATTGAGCGCGAGGCGGGTAGCCACACGCTGCCATCCCTTCATACAAGGACTCGATCGTCTCAAGGTGTGCGACAAGAGTCACCGGGGGGGGCGACCGATCCGGATCGCGGATTGGCCGCTCGGCCAGAACCCCCTTCATGGCGCGCGCCAGCGCCTCTGAATCGCCAGGTGGAAAGAGCTGCGCACCACGCCCCTCCTCGATGACTTCGCGCACACCGGGCACGTCACTTGCGAGGATAGGGACCCCGGCCGCCCGCGCCTGCAGAATGGTGAGTGGCGCATTCTCATCCCAAAGAGAGGGCAGGATCGCCGCATCCAGTCCGGCCAGGATCTCGGGAGCACGCAGGGGTTCAAACGGCCCCTCAACCATGACCCGCCCCTCCAGATCGTCCGTCCAGATGCTGCGCATGTAGAGTCCGTTGCGTCCTCCAACCTTGTTGCCGTAGATGATGACTTCCCAAGGCTCACTGGAATCCGACAGCCGGTCTCGCAAGATGCGCACGGCTTCGAACAGAACGTGCAACCCCTTGTGGGGCAGGAACTGGCCGAGGAATCCAAAGCGTACACATTGCGACTCCATGCGATCTGGAGCCGCGCGATAGGGCGCCTCATCCAATGCGTAGGGCAGGATGCTCAGACTCGCAGAATCCAGGCCCGCTTCCAAGAAGGGGCGGGCCAGGGCACTCGTAGGTGCCACCCAAGCATCGACGAAGCCCATCGCCCTTTGAATGGTGGTTTCACGATGAATCAGGTCCTTCTCCAAGACCACGAGCCCCAGATCCAAGCCAACCCCAGAGGCCTGGGACAGGCCGAATCCCGCTACACGCTTGAGCGTGCGGCTCAAAGGACTCCCGTCCCATGGGCCCGGCTCGCGGATGCACTTGGCGCACTTGGCGGGACTCTTCTCCTCGCAGGAATGGTTCGACGCATCGAGCCGCTGACCTCGGTGGCACAGGAGACCGTAGTCGGTCAGCGTCGCCAGGGTGCGGAGGCCTCGTCGCTTCGCCAATTCAGGGAGCTGTACGGACAAGCCCCAGAGCATGTGAATGAAGTGCACGACGTCAGGCCGGATCTCCTCCAGAAGCCTGTCAAAAATCGTCTCGACCCCTTCATTGCGGTAGCTGTCCCTAAAGGACTTTTTGGGGTCACCACCGTTATGCACCTCCACCAGCGGAACCTGGTAGCGCGTGGTTCGCTCGAGGGTGTAGCGCGGCGCCTCCCCGAGCCGATCTGGGCAGAACACAGTGACCCGATGCCCACGGGCCAGCAGCCCCGTAGCCAGCTGGTAGGTGTAGAACTCCGTCCCCCACTGCCCACTGGGAGGGAAACCGTTGGAGACGAGAAGGATGTTCACAAGGAGATGGGGGGAGCCGGAGCGAGCCGAAGGGCGGGGGTACCGCTAGGGAGTATCCCCGATAAGCCCCTTTTTGCGCAACTCGGCCAGCACTTCTGGGCCTCGCGCTTCCAGGTTCCAAGCTGATGGGTGGAGGACCTCCCGCACCCGATCCAAATCTGCGTGCATGGCTCGTCCTATATCTCTCAAGCGTGCCCCGTCCTTCCCCACAGGCCCACTGTTCAGATTCCCTGGCCGAGGATCTTCGCTGAACACCTTTAGGGCTTCCACAGTTTCCCTGCGGTGAGAATTCGAATCTCCAAACCAGCTAGACGAGAGGGCCCCGATTCCCCCGCAGCCCGGCCATTGAATCGAGTACATGCGGTCCTCTTCAATTACCGCGAACCCATAGCGCGGCGCTGTGACTTGGCTGTCGGGCCGTCCGGGAGGTGCAAATGGCCCATGGGAAGCATAAGCCCAATCGCGAACCCTCTGTTGCTCTCCACGCACCAAGGGCAGGAGCGAATGGCCGTGAACACCGGAGGGGATGTCGAGCCCCATCAAGTCCAACAGGGTCGGCATCAAATCCACACTACTCACCAGAGCAGACTGGACTGTTCCGGTAGGCAGGTTCAGTTCTGGCGCAGGCCTCAGGAGAACCGGCACGTGCAAGTCCACGTCCGAGTAGGTACCCGAATCGACGAGCAGCCCCGATTCGCCGAAGCCCAACCCGAAGCTGCCAACGACAAGTACCGAGGTGCGATCCCAACGACCATCCATGGCCAGCGTGTCGAACAAGCGATCCAGATTCCTGTCCAGCCGATTGCGAATCGCCGCGTCATACCGCATCTCGTACTGGGCCAAGGTCCGACGGGGAGTCGGAGCTCGGAGGGGCGGCAGGGCGTGGAAGATGGGTGCATGCCCCCCTATGGCTGGGAGGTAGTCCAGTTCTGGCCGCGGTTCAAAGCCGGTCACCTCTTGGTCCGCACGGAGGTCATCATCCGTGTAGGGGGCGGTCCACATGGCCTCCAGATCATTCCAGTGGATGTAGGCCATCCAATCCTCGCCCTGATCCAATCTCGAGACCCACTGATAGAAGCGGCGTGTCACGCCCGGCAATCCCACGTCTCGGGTCGCGTCGGATCGGTCGCCGCCCACGTCCACAAATTCGCGAAATCCATCTTCGAATCCGCGTCGCTTGCTGATGTGCGCGTGATCTACAAAGGCCGCCGTCCGCCAGCCATGCGCGAGGAACTCCCGAGCGAGGCGGGGGACACTCTCGGGAATGAACCAGGTGGTGAGGGGAGAGAGGAGCGTGCCATCACTCAGCAGCACGTTAGGACGGCGGGCTACAGACGCATCGCAACCCGTCAGGAGCGAGACATGAGCCGGGATGAGGTCCGGCGCAACGGACCAGGCATTGTTGAAGAGAATGCCCTCACCCTCAGCTAGGGCCTTGAGCCGAGGCGTGGTGTCTCGGTCGTAGGCGCCCAGGCTGGTGTGATCAAAACGTAGCGCATCCACGACGATCACGAGCATGCCCCGTCCACTGGCGATGGACTCCCCGGCCGGCTCCAGAGGTTGGCTGCAGGCTGCCAGCGCCAGGATGAAGGCCGCCAAAGATCGGCCCGCATCCGGAGCAGAACGAGAGGTGCCATCGGTTGGAAGAAGACTCACTCCGAGAGCATCGATCCCTGCACCCTCAGAGGCAAGAGAATCCATCTCTATCGCACCAAGGAGAAAGCGTCCCTTGTGCGCACCCACAGTCCGCGGCCCTGTGGATCGGCCAGCTTGACCCAATCCGGCAGCTGATCCAGCTCCTCCAGTACGGCACCTACCTCGAAGTGCGCCAGCTGCTTGGCCTCGTCGGAGGGCTCGGAGTGCCCAGCGCAACCGTCCACAGCGGTGACCATCCAGGTGTCCTGTCCATCGTGCACGAGATGCCAGAGCAAGGGGCCCGCACAGAGGAGCTGGACCAGAAGCGCGCCCAGGAATAGCCTGCGCCACAATGCACCTCCGCGCATGGATTCGCCCGTGCCGGCCAGAGCCAGGAGCGCCAGGGCACAGGCCCAAAGCCACTCCGACTCGCCGCGGGTCAAGGAAGAAAGGAGCCGCTGAAACGTGTGCACGAGGTCGCCGCGGTCCGCAGGGTCTAGCTCCGCTTCGGCACGGCAGAACTCCAGGTTGGCCCACAGATCCCTGTCGCGCGGGGTGTAGCGCAGGGCTGAGTGATACCACGCTACGGCCTCCACGACTGCACCCCGACGATAAGCCGCGTTGCCGAGGTTGTAGCAGAGGCGCCCTCGCTCCTGCTCTGATGTCGCCTCCTCTAAAGCCTGATTCCAATGAGTGCTGGCCGCAGCGGGATTCCCTTCGCGATAGGCCGCCAGTGCAGACTGATCCAGACTGCTGAAGGCCTCCTGCAGGGGCGAACTGGTCAAGCCGATCAGGGTAAGGAGCAAGATCATGCCTAGATCCCCTTGGCGCAGAGGGCCTGGGCGAGGTTCACCATGCGAGAGCTCTCGATGGGTTGGTCGGCGTCGGACCACGCACTGGCGTCTAGGTCAGCACAGACCTCGTACCAACTCTTGAGCAGGCCCTCGTCCAATCCCGACCCGGTCGATTCGCTCCACTCCATGACGTCACGCCCCAGCCAAGCACCGGCGGGTTCACCCAGCCGATCCCCCATGAAACGCGCCAAGACCAAGCTCTGCTCGCTGGCTGAGCCGGACACCTTGAGAGCCGTGCGCAACCGCCGCAAAGCCGCCCTCCGGCGGCGAGCCTGAGGCGCGTTCGGATCCCCCCGGCGGCGACGGATGAGGGTGCGGCAAGAGAACCACAGCCCAAGAATGGAAACGGCCGCCCCGCCGAGGCGCCCCGCTCCCAGGGGAGACAAGCCCTCTTCCGAGGTCGGATCGGAGTGCACGTCAAAGAGATCCAGTTCATCGCCGGCCAGGGGCATCCCGCCCTCAGGATCTCCCACGGACCGGACCCGGACAGCTACGGGGTCTGTTGCGACGCGCACAAATGTCTCGCTCTCCGGGGAGAACACCCACATCGGGACCGGGGGTATCTCGGTGATCTCCGATGACGTGGGCACGAGATCGTAGGTCACCCTGCGCTCGTCGCTGAAGTGGTTGTCCTCGACGCCGAGCACGCGGAAGTTCTCAAAGCCGGCCAACCGCTTGAGGTCGGGGGCGTCGAAGAACTCCGTGTTGCCCCGGCCAAACCAGGACACGGTCAAAGATATCGTCCCGCCCTCGTCAACGTCTCGCCTGTCGACTCGGCGTTGAGTGGTCAACTCCCCCACGGCACCGGTCCAGTCCAAGGGCCTTCCCTCTTCAGGAACGGGCAACACTTCAATCTGGAAGGGCGCGGATTGGGCGTGGTAGCGCTTGTACCGGCCTGCAGCAAAGACCGTCGATCTCCGGATGACCTCAGAGAATTGAAAGGTGGCTGTGTCGAACTCCAGCGTCCCGGGCCGCGTGGCCAAGTAGCGTCGGGCCAACTGAAAGACTCGGAAAGGCACTGCGTTGCGCTGGGCCTGATCCAACTCAGTAATGCTCGCCTCGTGACGGTCGTTAACGGGGAAGCGATAGGTCCCGCGCGGGTTGCCGGTCTTGACCTCCAGAACGCCACGGTGGGACGGCCACCAAGGCAGGTACAGATCCACCTCTCCCGCAGCCAGGTCCGTGCCGAAGCGCAGATCAAGATCGAAAGGCTCGCCTTCGAAGACACGCTTCGGGGCATCCATGAACTCGATGAAGCAATGGGTGGCCCCCTCCAGATCCTGAATGACGCGCAAGGACATTGCCTGCTCGGGAGCCCGCACCGTCTTGCCGTCTACCTCCAACGAGATGGGAGGGATCTCAAACTCGCCAACCCGTGTAGGTCGGATGCTCATCGCCCACTCCACGCTGATGCGCGAGGTCACCCGGCCGCCCTGGAACTCCTGCATCTGTGAGATCTGAGGGCCGGCGAGGGGACCATAGATCAGCCCTTCCACCGATTGGGGTGGAGCAACGTGAGCATCGCGCGTGCCGTCCACGTGAATCTGAAGGCGCAGCTCGTCTCCCAACTTGACGAGGGGGCGCGAGAGGCTCACCTCCACCGAAATGCCCTGCTGTGCGCCGCTCACCGGTGCAATGAGCGCCAAGGCCCAGAGGAATCCCTGCAGTACTCGAGAGTGCATCACCAATCCCTCTCCACTTGTACACGCCGTTGGCGCAGTAGGGCCTCGCGGAGGCGCTCCCCCTCCTCTTCGTGTTCTCTCAGGATCCGCAACAGACGATCGAGCTCTTCCTGGGTCAACTGCAGCTCCTCAGGCTCCGCCATGGTCTCACTCTCCTCCGCGCTGCCCTCACCGTCCTCCGCCGATTCCGGCTCCTGTGGCTCACCGGGCTCTTCAGGTTCCTCGGTCTCGGACTCCTCGTTGGGATCCTTGTTCGGGTCGCCGGACTCCGATTCCTGATCGGAATCCTGGGGCTCTCCACCTTCTTGTTCCTCATCGGAGGGCTCACCCTCTTGGTTGTCCTCTTGCTCTTGCGACTGTTCTTCGCGCTGGCGTTCAATCTCATCCAGCTCGCGCAAACGCCTTTGAACGAGTTCCATGTTGGCCCGTGAATCCCCATCGCGCCAGTCCAACCGGAGGCGCTCAATCAGGTGCGCACGAGCCTGACTGTAGGCCGTGCGAGCCACGACGAGCGGATCGGGCGCCTCTTCGCCCTGTCCGCCGGCTGGTGGCGAGGGGGGCGTTGGGGGAGCTCCGGAGATCTCCGGAATCTGCTGCCGCACGACCTCGCCCACCATCAGGTCCAAGGTGCCGAGCGCATACACCGCATCGCGGCGAACGGCACCCGCCCCCCCCGAGCTTCGAGCCAGGCCCAAGTCCTCCAGTGCTCCGGCCAGATCCCCCTTGTTCACCTGAATCAATCCCCGCTGATAATGCACAAGGGCGCGATCCGCTGTAGAGAGTCGCTCCACTCCCAAGCTCTGGAGAGCGCCGTCCAGCGGAGAGAGGACGCGATCCACCACGGTGGTGGGCCCTCCATCCGAAGAACCGCGCAGTCGCTCGTATGTATCCGGAGCCAAGAGTTGGTCACAGGTTGAGATCGCCGCGTCCCACTCTTCTGCACCCGCTTGAGCCCGGATCCGTTCCACACCCTCAGAGAAAGTGCCCTGCCAGGGGGTGATGGGGTCAGGCGTGGGCTCCTCCATCGCAACCTGCTCGCCCATGGACGAGTCGGAAGGCGGCTGGACCACCGGGTCTTGGCCAAGTGCCACGGCACTGGAGAGCGCCAACGTGAGTAGGGAGAGCCTCATGCGCTCTGGCTCCTCGGGGAATCCGTACCCGCTTCAGGGGTTCTCGTGGTGCGATCGCGAAGGCCTGCTTCCATCAACATGCACAGAAGCGCCAGAGCCAAAGGCCACTGAAAGCGATCGTGAGGAATCTTCTCCTTGCCGTGCTGATAGGCGCGCCCTTCGAGCTGCGCAATGTGCCGCTTGTGAATGCGTTCGAGCGCCAGGGGTGTGCGGGCATTGAGATAGACGCCACCCGTGGCGTCGGCGATGGCCTCCAGAGTCGTGCCGTCCAATCTGGAGACGACCTCCTGGCCACGGGAGTCCTTGACGAAACCACTCTGGCCGTCAGGAATCTTGCCCCCAACGTCACTCCCCATGCCCACGACGTAGACCCGAATGCCTCTCTTCGCCGCCTCGTGCGCCATGTCCAGGCCGCGACCCTCTAGATCTTCGCCGTCGGTCAAGAGGACGATGGCCTCGTGGGCACCCGTACGCCCATCGAACAGCTCGAGCGCAGTCTCCAATGCCAGACCCAGGTCCGTGCCGCCTCGGCGGTTGTCCTCGGGGCCCATTGTGCTCAAGAACCAACGCAGTGCGTTCTTGTCACGGGTCAGGGGTGCCACCTCACGCGCGTCACCGGAGAATGCCAGCAAGGCGGCGCGGTCCCCTGCGAGGGCCTCGAGCAGCAACAGGATCTGGCGCTGAGCCAGCTCCAGGCGGGACACTTCGGTGTCCAGATCCTTGACCAACATGGACCGTGAGGTGTCAACGCAGAGGACAATGTCGACGCCCTTGCGCTCGACCTCACGTAAGGTGAACCCGCGCACGGGACCCAAGAGGGCCAAGCCCATGAACAACGCGCTCGTCCCCGCAAGGATGACGCGCCAACGGGAACGGCCCGCGGAATACCCGCGCAGCACGCGGCTCTCCAGGCGTGCGCTCACCAATCGCCGGCGAGCGCGGCCGCTCTGCCTCAGGGAGTAGATCCCCGCAGCCGCACAAAGGGGCGCTAGGAGCAACCACGGGGCGGCGCCAGCTCGAGCCAGGTCAAATCCCAGGAGAGCGATCATGGCAACCTCCTGGCCCACGTGAACGAGCACAAGCCCGCGAGAACGTACAGCAGTAGTGCCGGCCGCAGGAGGCGCGGGTAGAGGTCGTAGGAATCGGCGTGTCGCTCTTCTTCTCGGGGTCGCCGCTCCAGACTCTCGATCTCCTTGTACACCTCGTCTAGCCCAGTGGCATCCTCTGCGTGGAAGAAGCGTGCCCCGGTATCTTCCGCCACCTGTTCGAGGTCACTCGTCTGCACGCGTTGGATCAGACCACCAGGATACCGAGCCACGGTCGGTCCGACGAAGATCGTATAGACCTTGATGCCTAACTCCTGTGCCATGAGCCCTGCCACTCGCGGGGAGATCGTGTCGATGTTGTTCTCGCCGTCCGTAAGCAGGACGATGATACGTGCATCGCTTTCGAGTTCCTTGAAGGTCTCTACAGCCCGCGCAATGGCAACGCCCACACCCGTTCCGCCCAGGTCCCGTTCTCGGTTGGTGTCCAGGTCCTCCATCACACCGCGAAATGCGCCGGCATCGAGGGTGAAGGGCACGAGGAGATCGCAATACCCGGAGAATCCGAAGAGGGCCACGTTGTCCGCAGCTCCATCGACGTCAGTCATGCGCCGAGTAGCAAAATCCGCGAGAACCGCGCGCGCGATGTCGAAGCGCCTCGGAGCGCGCGGCGTGGCGCGCGCCTCCATGGAGCTGGAGCGGTCAAGGAGCAGGGCAATGTCGACGCCCTCTGACTCGTCGCTGGTTCGCACGTCACCGCGCAGGGGGCGCGCCATGGCCAATACGGCCAGGGTCAGGGCAATGGCCTTGAGGGCGGTGGGGATCCAGAGCCATCTCTGCAACGGCGAGCGTGGCATGCTGCTTGGCAAGCTGGGGATGCGTGCGAGACCCAGTCGGCGGGCACCCCAAAAGAGGGTCAGAAGGGCGAGGGGCACCAGGATCAGGAAGGCCGGATCCGAGAGGGCCAGATTGCCCCACAGGGGCAGACGCATCTGGGCGCTGCTGCGTGAGGAGTCAGAGATCGCCTGGAGGTTCATGCCGCAGTCTCCTTGCGGCCAGGAGCGTCAGGTGCCAGATGTGCCAAGACCTCTTCGCTCGATTGCAACAGCTCGTCCAAGGCGAAGCGCGTGGGCCGCAGACCACCGAAGCGGATCTGCTCGCACGTCTCCAGCAGCGGTGTGAGCTCGTCGGCCAAGGCGCTCTCGCCCTCGCCGCGCATACGCGCCAACCACTCTTCATCCGCCTGGCCCGGCCGCAGAACCGTCACCCGGTGCTGGGCAGCTGAGCGCAATAGCGCCGCCAATTCGGCACTGACATCCTGTGCACCGCCCGGTGCATTCGCAGTGTCTTTTCCCACCTTCGTGGCGAGCTCCCTGAGAGCCATGAACCGCGCCCACTCCCCTTGGACATGAGATTCGGACGCGGGGCCTCTTCGCTTCTTCAGCCACAGGCCCCATGCCGCGGCGAGTAGCAGGGCAAGAAGGGCCCATCCCAGATGCGCGAGGCGCAGAGCTCCCGCCCGTTCTTCGACGGATTGAAAAGCCGGCAGAGGGCGAGGCGCGTCTTCATCGGCACCCAGCTCGGCACCAATGGCCAAGGTCGCACCTTCCACCTTGAGATGCGCCCCGTCGGCGAGCATGAGGTCCAAACCAGGGAAAGAGCGCGCTCCGGATTCCAGGGACATCACAGACCAGCGCACTCTTGTAAGGGTGCCTGCGGAGCCAAGCGGAGCGGTCACCTCCGGCCCCTCGAGTACAACCCACGACCCATCCAACGCCAAGTCCGGTCCGCCCATCGCAAGCCCCGCCCCGATCGCGTGGTCAAGCTCGAGCACCACCTCGAACGGCTGCCCGATGGCCCCCTGAGAAGGGCTGATCATCAGGGTTGGATCCTGCAGCAGCAGGCACAGGGCAAGCAGCATCACGCACTCCCCCGGGACATCTCGCGCCGTCGGAAGAACGCCACCAAGGGGTCCGCCAGGTCCCGCCCCAGGTCCAGGTCAAAGTGGCTCACGCGCGCGCGAGCCAGCCCGGCCTGAATCACACGCCTGCGCTCCTGTGCTTCGTGCTCCCAGGCATCGCGCACTGCCGCGCTGGAAGTGTCGACCTCAAGTTGGCCTGGTCCGTCCAATGCTCCCAGCCGCAGCCGGCCCACATCGGGCAGGGACTCCTCAAGTGGATCAACCACCCGAACGGCAATCACGTCGTGACGGCGCTCTAGACGCGCCAGGATTTGAACCCACTCGGGATCATGAGCGGCCGCGTGAAAATCGCTGATGAAAAACAGTAGCGAGCGCCGGTGCAGGGTGCGCTCGGCCGCCTGCAGCACGGAGCTGTAGTCGCTCCGACCGTGCGATACCGGGGCAGTCATGACCGACCGGATCACGCGCTGGGTGTGATGCAGGCCCTTGCTCGGCTGAAGATGCAGGCCGGGCTCAGAACCAAAGAGGGTCAACCCCACGCGATCCTGATTGTGCAAGGCCACCATGGTGATCAGCGCCGTCAACTGGGCCGCACCCTCGAGCTTGCTCCACTGCTGGGTCCCAAAGTCCAGGGTGATGGAGGTGTCCACGATCAGGTTGACTGTCAGTTCGCGTTCCTCGCGGAACAATTTGACGAAGGGCTCGCCGGTCCGCGCCGTGACGTTCCAGTCAATGGAGCGCACGTCATCGCCGGGGATATACGGACGCACTTCCTCAAACTCGATTCCCGTTCCACGGAAAGTGGAACGATAGCTGCCGGCAAGCGCCGTGTTCATCAAGCGATGGGTGCGCAGGTGAACCTGCTGGATGCGCTTGGCTACGCCTGGATCCAGACGATCTGATCGTCCGGAGGAAGCAGGTTGCAGGGGAGAGGCTTGCATCGATCGAGGGGGCTACGCGGGGGACATCCCCGACTAGGGCACCGGTACAGTCTCCAGCAAGCGCGCCACGATCTGATCGGAGTCCAGGCCATCAGCCTCGGCCTCGTAGGTGGGAATCACACGGTGGCGCAGGACTTCGATGGCGATGGCCTTGATGTCCCCGGGGGTGACGTAGCCGCGCTGCTTTTGGAACGCATGGGCACGAGCTGCAAGGGTCAACCAAATGCAGGCGCGAGGGGACGCTCCGTACTCCACGTAATGGGCCAGCTCGCTGGCACCCGCCGATTCGGGATCTCGAGTGGCCCCCACGAGGTCTACCACATACTCGGCCAGACGCTGGTCCATGACGATGCGATCGACCATGTCACGCGAGCGCGCAATGGCATCGAGATCCACAATGGGGTCAATCGTCATCTTTGGAGCGGTTCGCCCCATGCGATCAAGAATGGCCAACTCTTCGTCCCGATCGGGGTAGCCGATTACCACCTTGAGGGCGAAGCGGTCGAGCTGAGCTTCGGGCAGTGGGTAGGTACCCTCCTGCTCGATGGGGTTCTGGGTGGCGAGCACCATGAAGGGGCTCGGCAGGGGAAAGGAGGTTCCACCGATGGAAACCTGACGTTCCTGCATGCCCTCGAGCAGGGCGGACTGGACCTTGGCCGGGGCACGGTTGATCTCATCGGCCAAGACGAAGTTGGCAAAGATGGGTCCCTTGCGCACGGTGAACTCACCCGATTTGGCGTTGTAGATCTCAGTGCCCACCAGATCCGAAGGCAGCAGGTCCGGGGTGAACTGCAAGCGGTTGAAGTGCGCGTGAACGGCTTGCGCCATGCAGGAGACCGCGAGGGACTTGGCCAGACCAGGAACACCCTCAAGCAGGATGTGCCCACCCGTCAGGAGGCCGAGGGTCAGGCTCTGGACGAGACTCTGCTGGCCGACGATCACTTCGGACAGGGCCTCCTCAAGCTGGGGGATCCACTCAGCAACGGCAGCGATTTCGTCACTGGTAGGCGCGGAGGAGGTAGAGGGCTGGGGAGAGGAGGGCGAACTCATGGAGTCTTGGGGAGAGGGGTACGATTGGTTACGCGGCGCACGCCGCGTACGGGGAAGATCGGGTTGGGTTGGAGAGTTCCGGGGGGAAACCTGAACGGGGTCTAGGCCATATCCCCGTCTCCCGCCGCCGCACCCTCTTGGCCAACCGAGGGGGGCGTGGAGGGGTCGTTAAAGGTAACCCGACCCGGCTTCCTTCCGCCGTAAACACTGAGTGTCTCTTCGGCTACGGATCGACCGGCCCGGCGCCCGATGTCAGCACCGGCCTGGTCGCTAGCAGGCCGCTCGCCCGCAAAAGCGGCGTCCTCGGGCACCACGTGGAGGCTCTGAGTCGGAAAGGCGAACTCCACTCCCAGTCGATCGGCAAGGCGCAGGATGTCCGCGAAGAGTCGGTGCTTCTCGCGCAACTCCATGGACCAGTCGGGTGTCTCGACGAAGCAGTACAGCATGATGTCTAGGCTCGATGGGCCGAACCCGTTGAGGTAGACGTGGAAATAGTCCTTGCGCGTGTACGGGTGGACGCGGATGAGCTCACGAATGCCCTCGCAGAAGGCCTCGATGGTCTCGGGCGGAGTGGAGTAGGTCACACCCAAGGTGGTCTTGATGCGCCGATAGGAACGGGCCCCCCAATTGTCGACCTTTGCACTGATGAAGTGCCGGTTGGGCACAGTGATCAGCGAGTTGTAGAAGGTACGCACCCGGGTCGAGCGGAACCCAACGCTCTCCACGGATCCGTCCACCTCCCCGACGGTGATCCAATCCCCAAGCTGGAAAGGCTTGTCGAGTAGGACGGTGAATGTACCAAAGACGTTCTCCAGGCTGTCTTTGAAGGCGAAGGCCAGGACAGCGCCCCCGATGGAGATCCCAGCGATCACCTTGTAGAAATCCTCCGTCACCTTGGACGAGAAGTAGGCCAGGCCAATCACCACAACGAAGATCTTGAGCGTGCGCCGGAGGAGTGGCACAAGCATGTCGTCAAAGGTGTTGTGGGTGCGCTGCGCCTTGTTCTTCAGGAAGTCGCACACGACGTCCACGAGACGCCAGGCCGCCAGCACCCCAGCCACGGAGATGAGCACGCCGCCAATGAGATCCAGGCCCCGGCTGAGGGCGGCGTTCTCCAGCTCCAGCATGGGCAGCATGACCAGGAACAGCCACCAGGTGATCATCACGCCGAAGGGCCGCACGAAACGAGTCAGCTGGCGTTCGTCGATATCCACGCGCTCGGAACGAGCCGAGCCGCGCACCATGCGCCGCAAAACGAAGGCCACAACCCGTTCCGCGATCACAGCGACGGCAATCAGCGCCAGCAGACCAAACCACTGCCAGTTCTCCACAAGCAGAGGTTCCTTGAGCAGCCACGAGCCCTCCGGCAGCTTGGAGGTGATGTACTCCGCCAGGCTGTCCACTCCCGGGTTGGCCTGGACTGCGGTCTCTTCCAAGAGAATGCCGTCGGTGTTCATGGAAGCCATGGCGGGATTCTGGGGCGATGAAGGGCTCATGGATCTTGAGATGGAAACTAGGGGGCGGTTGGCCTGAGCGAGGCCTGGCAGCGATTCTGCGGGCGCAGATTGTAGGCACGCGCGGCGCTTCCTCCTACCGCCCCCCAGGAGCCCAGATCACGATCGGAGAGGTCAGCCGCCCGCTGCCGGAACGAGCTGGCCACGCGCCCCAAGCGTGCGGGAGGCCTCCAGTACGCCCTTGGCGTAGAGCAGGGCACCCGAGGTGGGCTCGCCCGATCCCCAGGCCCGCTCCTGCTCCGCACGCCAAGGCGCATACCCACCTGCTTCCTCAATCCACCCCATCAAGCGCGAGCGGCCCGCATTATAGGACACGAGCACCTGCTCCAAATTCCACGGGCCACGATGCTCGAGCAGCCAGGCAAGATGCGCAGCCCCCAGCCGCACGTTGAGCTCGTCGTCTCCCAGCAGTTGCTCCTCGCTTGGCTCAGGCAATCCCAGGCGCCGCGCGGCATCCTCGGCGGCGGCCGGCACCAACTGCATCAGCCCCAGAGCACCCGCCGGGGATCGCTGCCCTGGGCGGCCGCGACTCTCCATGTACATAATCCCCCCCAACAGGGCCACATCCACGCCCGACTCTTCCGCGGCCTGGCACAGAAGCTGAGCGTGACCTTCTACCAATCGCACTCCCAAGTAATCGCGCACGCTGACACCCAAGGCGCGAGCAGGTCCCCACCCATAGATCGAGAACCCTACAACTCCCAGCAACAAGAGCAGGAGCAAGACGGTGCGCAGCGGCTTGGGGATGATCTCTCTCCGCAGGGAATAGTGGGAGGCAGAAAGCAGGATCAGCGATCAGCGATCAGCGAAGAAATTCTCCAGGAGAGTGAGTAACCACGCATCACGCTCGGAGCCCAACGGCGGAGGTGGGCCGATGGACTCACCCCCCATGCGCTCGAGTTCGCGCCGTGCGCGCTCCACGAGCCAATCCGCTCCCTCACCCATGATCTCCACCAAGAAGACCACGGCGGCGCGAGTACCCCTCCCGGCAAAAGCTTCGGAGGGTGGAGCATTCAAGCGACGCACCTCGCCCGCTGCGCGCAGCCACGCACGGGGATCATCGTGAATCACGTCATCCCACCAGCGAAACCAGGCCTCTGCCGGATCGGCATTCGCACGCTGGTCGACGCAGGTCAAGACGCACAATTCCCGGGCTACGGGTACGTCGGCGGGGTCCTCCGCCAGGGCACGCATGAGGGCAGGAGCAGCCTCCGGCACGGTTTGACGCGCCAAGATCAGGGCCGCTTCACGGCGTAGCACTGGCGAGGGAGAGCGCAGCGCACTGAATAGTTGATCCCATGCTTCCTCGCCCAGGTCCAACAGTCCCTGGCGCAGGGTGGGGAAGGCACCCTTACGCTCACCGTGCCTCAGAAGGGAAAGCATGATCGGAATGGCCTTGGGGTCCCTGAGTGCAGCGATGCCCTCAGCCGCGGACTGATGCAGGCGTCGATCTTCTCCGGTCAAGGCCGTGATCAGAATGTCACGCGCGCCCTTGCCGCCTATCTGTCCTGCGGCAAAGAGGGCGGGAACACGCAAATCCGGGCTGCCTGCTGACGCCGCCAGAAAGACCTGCTCGCGGGCCGAGGGCAGGGATTGGGCTCCGCAGGCTTGGATGGCCGCCACCTGCACGTCAATGGCATCGTCATCGAGGAGGAGCAACAGCTGTGCCTCGTCCCCCGCCTCCATGCGCTCGGCCAGAACGAAAGCTGCCACTGCGCGTATCAAGGAGCGCGGGTCGCGTGCTGCTGCGTGAGCCGCTCCATGCCCAGCTGATGAGACAACATCACTGATAGCCAACATGGAATCGACTCCGAAATTGTCGTGCAGTACACCGATGAGGCGATCGATGGACGGCGCTTCCACCCCGGCACCCGCTGGCACGAGCGCGGCTCGATGTGCCAGGGAGGCCAGACGTAGGGCCCGGCCTGTGAAGTAGAGCTCCTCGCCCAACATTGAGGTGAGGGAAATGAAGTGGGAGGCATCACCCCCTCCTGCAGAGTACAGGTCCTCCAAGGCCACGAGGTCGTCATCACGCTGGGAGGGGCTCAAGGCGGCCAGACGCGCCATGATCAGCTGGCCCAGGCGTGCCTGCCGTTCGGCGTCGCTGCGGTCCATCCCCCACCAGGTGCCGTCGGCCCGCCACAGGGCAAGTCGTGAAGCGTGCAACTCAGGATGAGGGTAGCGCTGCCACATGCTCCGGGTGCGCAGGGACTCGGCGAAGAGCATGATCCGGTCGAACCACGGCTCCTCGATGCCGGGACCCAGGACGAAGAACTTTGTGCGACCATCCAGCCTGAGCTCCACACTGCGCGCTAGCTCGGCTTGTCCCCCACGCGCGCCGGGCAGACGCCCGGCACCGAGAGCCCCTTCGGCAACCAGAAGGTCCAAGAGGTCGCGTGCCTGCCCTGTGGAGAGGAAGAAGGCCTCGCCATCCCGGGCCACGACGTCGCCCGAGGCCAGGTCCGGACCGATCAGAGTGAAGCCCTTGCCCTCCGGCCGGTCTTCAATAACGACCTGTAGCATTCCGTGGGAGTCTTCGCGCACGGGGATCACGGCACGGCACGCACGGAAGGTGTTCTCATCGGCGATCCACCAAGCGGCCCAGGCCGGTCCATCAGAACCGTGCGAAAGCCCAGAGATCTGCTTCAGCCGACGCAGAGCGGGCTCACTCAGTGACTCGTAGTCATCAAAATAGGTGAACCCGGAAACAACACGCACAAGGCGCGCTGGCACGGACTTCTCCAGCCACACACTGGTCTCGGGGGAGTTGCTGCGAAACCCGATGCCCGCTAACGCCGTTGCACAGGCACCGGCCACGAACTCGTCCGTGGATTCCAATCCCCGCAAGAGAGCGGGGGCGTGGGCATCCCCCAGAATGGTCTCCAGGCGAGTGTCCTCGCGCTCCACTATGGCCAACAAGGCACAGGCACCAGGGCGTAAGACCCATCGATCCCCGAAGGCCAGAGCCAGCAGTGCGTCCGTGATGACCGGATCCTCGCGTAGGGCCAGGGCTTCAACGGATCGACGGGCAACCCGCGGATACGGGTCATCGATCAGATTGAGAAGCAGGTCCGTTGCCTCGCTGCCCGGGATTGAACTGAGGAGACCCGTCGCCTTGAACCGAGCATCCCCATTGCGCGAGTGCAGGATCAAAGTGAGGCCAGCGAGTGGGGGAGGGACTGGCGAATCCGCCAAGGACCGGTGAGCCACGGTGCGCACGGGGCTCTGTGGATGCTCTAGCAACTCACAGAGCAAGGCAGGTGTGGCGTGTACCGGATCGAAGGCCAGGAATTCCTCAAGGACCTTCCCCCCCATTCGTCCGGGCATGCGCGTCCGCAAGCGTCGCACGACCAACTCGGCGTCTAGGGCACGACCTCCCCGGAGTAGCACCCGTAGGCCGGTCATCGTGCGGGCCGGCCAGTCGCTGGCAAGCGCCAGGCGAGCCGCTTCCAAGCCGGGTTCCCCAAGAGAGAGAAGGGTTTCGACCGCCTGCAGGGCCTGGGGATCGTCGGTGCGCTTGATCCGGTCAAGCCGGGAGAGGACATCAGCCGCAGCCCGCGCCATGCCCGGACTGGTGAGGGCGGAAAGAGTGTCCCCCTTCACGGGGATCTCCGTGCCCCCGGGGTTGACGTTGGGCACTGGGCCACCGGCGTCCTCCGGCTGCCCTGACAGGGGGAGATCCAAACCGTCCCCAGGCCCGCCCTTCATCTGCCGATGGAGCATGACCCGGTGGCAGACCTCGCACTGCGCCTGCTGAAAACCATCCCGAGCAAGCGGGTCGAGTCTCGTCGTGCGATTGGGCTCTCCGCAGACGGTGCAGACCAGGTGCGGACCCGCCGTGCGGGACTTGCCCTTGCCGGCTCTCCCGGAAACCTTGGGCAGGTCCTTCCCACGGGGAAGATCGACCTGAGCATGGGCCTCTGAGCAGAGCAGGGAGAGCAGCAGAAGAGCCGAGCTGAACAGCCGGCCCGTGTGGCGTTGATGTTTGAACATGGTGGCTTGCGGTGGACTTACCCTTGGGCAACCTCAGAGGATACGGGAAGAGTGGGAGAGGATGAGATCGCGAGGCCGTGAAATGGCCGCAACTGGCACCGGGAGAGCCTCCCATCGACCGGATAGTGGTTCCGACCCCTCTCCGCACGACACCAAGATGGGCGAGCCCCCCCGCGCAGGATCAACCCGCTGCCGACATGCTCACGGTGTGACCCGCCCCTTGTGGGCGACGTACATCTGACCCAATCCCTCGACCTTTCGGATCAGCTCGCGAGCCGTGATCAGCAACCCCACGTCATCCTCTCCCACACCTTCAAGATTCACGCCCGACTGCCTCACACCGGCCAGGTCCCCCATGCCTCTCGCTTCCATGTCGGCCTCGGCCAGCTCGAATCCATCCCGACTATTCTCAAGCAATCGCAAGCGCTTCTCAGCCTTCTTGTCTCCGAGCAGGTAGCAGACCGAATCTCCGGGACCCCGCCCCACGCGCCCGCGCAATTGATGCAACTGTGCGAGGCCCAACCGTTCGGCGTTCTCGATCACCATGACGGTTGCGCCGGGGACATCGACCCCAACCTCAATGACCGTTGTCGCCACGAGCAGCCCCACCTCACCGCGCCGGAACCGATCGAGTCGGTAGCTGCGCTCTTCGGCAGGGACCCGGCCGTGGGCCAGCTCGACGCCGAAGCGGGAGAGGTCCGAGGCAAGTGCCTGCTCGTATCTGCGCTCAGCGGCGGCGGTTCGCCCGCCCGCCTCACCCGAGATCCGCGGGCAGACCCAGAACACCTGCTCGCCTCGCTCCAGACGCGGCAGCAGTTTCTTCGACAGCCCTCGCCGCTCCGGGCCCCGCAGCCAGTGCGTCGTCAAGCTCCCACGCCCCGGAGGCATCCCCTTCAAGGTGGAGACGTCCAAGTCCCCGTAAACGGTCATGGCCAGGGTGCGCGGGATCGGCGTGGCCGTCATGAGCAGGAGATGCGCGTCCACCCCCTTCTCTGCCAGGGCCGCCCGTTGATCCACCCCGAAGCGGTGCTGCTCGTCGATCACGACCAGCGCCAGGCGTGCGTAGTGCACTTTTTCCGAGAACAACGCGTGGGTGCCGAACAGCACCTGAATCTCCCCCCGCTCCAGGCGCTGCAGGAGATAGCGCCGCTCGCCGGGAGGCAATGAGCCTGTCAGCAGAGCTGACTCGATGCCCACCTCCGCCAGAATCGCACGGGAGCCGTAGTAGTGCTGTTCCGCCAAGATCTCCGTGGGCGCCATCAACGCCGCCTGACCGTTGGCCTCGATGACGGCCATGGCCGCGTACAAGGCCATGGCCGTCTTGCCTGAGCCCACGTCGCCCTGGAGCAGACGCCGCATGGGCGTGGGCTTGGCGAGGTCGTCACACAATTCACCCAGGACCTCCTTCTGGCCAGGCGTGAACTGGAAGGGAAAGCGTCGGGTGATCTCCTTCTTCTGCTCGAAAGACAACTCCGCACGGCACGCGCCTCCGGCCTGGCGTCCCGTGCGCCCCAGTTGTAGGCGGGCTTGAACGGCGAGCAGGGACTCGAGGTAGACGCGTCGACGCGCGTCTTTGAATGATCCCGCATCCGGTGGACAGTGCAGGTGCAGCAGGGCGATCGGCAAGGGCGGGAGGTTGTGCTCCACGAGGACCTCCTCGGTGAGGGGCTCGTTCACGTAGGAGGTTCCCTTTTGGGCCACGGCTCTGCAGAGCGCGCCCACCCACTCACCACTCATGCCATCCCCCGCCGGGTACAGGGGTTCCACGGATCCTGGTTCTGGAAGTGGTTTATCGTCCCGGCCCATGCGCGGGTTGGAGAGTACCGGCCCGCTCCGGCCCGCAGCCATCTCCCCCGCCAGCTCGATCTCCTCCCCGGATGGGATTCGCTCGCGCACCCACGGCTGGTTGAACCAGACAACCTTCAGGCGCTGGGATCCATGGACGAGCTCTGCGCGGACGGCAGAGCGACGGCCCCCGAAGCGGGTCAGCCGTACCTCCTCCAATACACCCCGCACCCGCACGGGGCCCGAGGTCTGCGTCACGGCCTCCTCAAGCGAACAGGGCTCGACCCAGTGGTGTACGCCCGCCGGCAGGAGAAAGAGCAGGTCCCTCTGTGTAGCAACCCCCAACTTGGCCAGAGCCTTACAGCGCGCAGGCCCGACGCCCGGCAGGTCGGCTAGGGCCGCCGAGGCCGAAGACGCCGGGGCTTGGGGGGAGAAGGATCGGGAGGGTTGCGGCACGGGAGCAATGTAGCGCAGATGCCCTCATTCGATGCGCAAACTCGGGCTGCGGTTACGCCTCGGATGCTGATTCTTGGAGCTTGGCTTGGGCCAGGCGGCGCTCCACCGGAGTGAGTAGCAGGCTCGACAGGACCGCTGCCGCCACGTAGAGCACGACGGTGGCCACCATCAGGACCGTGTAGTCCCCCCCTGTGGCCTCCAGGATGTGTCCCGCCGTTAGGGGCCCGACGACCCATCCCACGCCCCACAGGGCCGCGTTCATACCCGTCTGCATCTCCCGAGCCCCGGGCGGGGTCGCCTGCATCATCAGGTTTTTCAGGATCGGGTAGGCCGAATTCATCAGTGCACCGCGGACGAGGAAGGCCACAATCGCCCAAGGCAGACTCCACGTAAAGGCCAGCAACAAGAAGAACGGGATGGAGGCGAGCTCAATGGAGACGATGCCGCGCACGTAGCCCAGGCGCCTGATCACAAGCGGCGTCAGCATGAAGCCGGCGGCGAAGAGGACCTGGCCCGAGGCGAACAGGTTGCCCCAGTCACCGGCCCCCATTTCGAAACGGTCCTTGAAGTACAGGGGCAGGAACGGAATGCAGAGCCCCGAACCGCAGGCGATCAGGAACTGGGGCATGGCAAAGCGTGCCAACACGCCGCGGTTCTCAAGGAACACGGGCCACAACCCTCTGCTCTTTGCCACGGCAGGTCGCTCCATGGGAATGCGCGCGAAAACCACGGCCGCGCACATGCTCAGCAGTCCTCCCCCCAAGATCACTCGGCCCGTGGCAGCGGCTTCGCTGCCGAGGGGTCCCTCCCAGTGAGTCACCAAACGCCCCGCCACGACAGCAGCGGCGACGGCCGCGAGCGTGGGGAGAGCCTCGGCCAATCCGAAGAGCCGCGCCCTGTCCCGCGAGGTGCTGTGCCGAAACAGGAAGGGAGCGATCGCAACGTACTGCAGGGTCAGCGCAAAACCGGCCACGAGATTGATGGCGTACAAGAGGCGCAAGTCCCTCCCGACCCAAGGCAGAACCGCATAAGCGAGGCCACCTACCGCCGCCGACAGGACGAAGACTCCGCGTGCCGGTCGGCGGGCCAGGATCGCGGCGGCGGGCAGCGCCACGGCCACCTTGCCCCAGGCGTCAGCGGATTGGATCCAGCCGATCTCTGAGCTCGAGAGCCCAATGGCATCCAGGTAGCGCACCAGCAGGATGTAGACCACGGTGTGAGCCGCACCCGTCAGGGCAGCGCCCGTGAGGTAGACGCGCGCCGGGAAGGACATTCGGGTGGGTGCGCCTTCGGACACTTCCTCCCCGGTGGAATCGGAGTCCGTCACCTACTCGTCGACCCGGATCTCATAGAGGTTGGGCCAGTGCTTGCCGGTGATGTAGATCTTGTTCTCCTGCGCGTCATAGGCGATGCCATTGAGCACATCCTGTGCCAGATCCGGCACCCGCTGCTTGGCTTGTAATCCGCGCAAGTCGATGACTGAGTTCACCTTCCCGGTTTCGGGATCGATGCGCACAATGATCTCGCGCTGGTAGACGTTGGCCCAGATCTCGCCGCGAATGAACTCCAGCTCGTTCAGGTTCCAGAGGGACTGCCCGTCCAGCGTAACGGGCAGCAAGCGCTTCACCTTCAGGTCTGTAGGACCCACGAAGCGCAGAGTGTCCGTGCCGTCGCTCATGATCAGGGACTCGTCGTCTGTACACAGGCCCCAGCCCTCGCCCGAATAGGTCAGGCGGTACTGCTCTTGAAAATTGCGCCGGTCGTAGATGAATGCCACACCCTCTTTCCAGGTGACCTGAACCAGCAGGCCTTTCCAGATGGCTATGCCCTCGCCAAAGTAGATGGGCTCCAACCGATGACGCAGCAGAGCCTTGCCGGTTTGCAGGTCGATCGTCATCAGGTTGGATTCCTGATAGCGGCCGGTGCTCTCGTACAGAACTCCCTCGTGGATGATCAGACCCTGGGTGTAGGAGGCACGCTCGTGAGGATAGGTGGCGACGATGGAATAGCCATGTACCGGGGCCCCCGTGTCGCTGGGAGGGACAACGTCCCCGGATCCGTTCGGATCCCCCCCCTGAGGACCGGGCTGGGGATCGCCAGGCGAGCAGTAGCTGCAGGCCGCCAGCAGAGCCAAGGCCAAGCAGGCGACTGTTCGAATCGGAAGGGCATTCATGAGAGGACCGTGGGGTGGGTGAGTCTACGCCTCCACGCAGGTGCGCCCAACCCCCGGGCATAATGATGGAACTGGGCCATGCGATAGCCCTTTAGCCAGGAGCCCCCCCACTCTTCGCCCTCGCCCACTTACGCTTGAAGGTATGGATATGTATCTGAGACGACTTTCTTTGATCGGAGCCGCCATTCCATCCCTCCTCTGTGCTCCAGTAGCAAGCGCACAGTGGTCCTGCGACCCAGCGATAAACTTGCCCATAGCCAATGCGGCCGGGGATCAGGTCCAACCCAAGATTGCTCCTACCTCGGACGGCGGGTGCTACGTCAGTTGGTTTGACAGCATCGCCAACGGCTTCGACGTGCGACTGCAGAAGCTCGATGAGCAAGGCAATGAGCTCTGGTCTCACAACGGAGTCCTTGTTCTGGATAGAGGGTTCAGTTCGACTCAGGATTACGGGTTTGATGTGGATTCGGGGGACAATGCGCTCCTTGTTGCTCGTGACGACAGCGGAACCGGGGTACAGATCACAGCCTCCAAGGTCTCGCCCAGTGGTGTGCTCCTCTGGGGACCTACGGGCGTACAGCTGACAAACACGAGTTCATTCGTAGCCGCCCCAAAGATCGCAGGAACTGCCGATGGCGGAGTGGTCGTCGCTTGGTTGCAAAACAGCTCCGTCCTGCTCCAGAAACTCGACGGCAATGGAGCGACACTCTGGGGAGCAGGCATCAATCTGACTCCGTCATCGGGGTCGTATTCCGTCGGTGATCTGCATGACTCGGGCACCGACGTCATCCTCTCGATGGTGCACCAGACCGGCTCGTTCACCTCACCCAAGCATATCGTTGCCCAAAAATTCGATGCTGCCGGAAACCCACTCTGGGGGTCGACCGTCTTGAGCATCTTCGACTCCGGCTCGCTTCAATTCGGGAACTACCCGCCGTTCACTCCGGACGGGAGCGGGGGAGCCCTATTCGCCTGGTACGGCGTCAGCCCACTTCAGGTGTATGCTCAACACGTGTTAGCGGATGGGACGGAAGCATTCCCCCACAACGGCGTGGCTGGTTCGACTAACACAAGCCGAGTCCGCGTAAGTCCATCCGTGAGCTATGACGGTGCCAGCGGATCGACCTATCTTTTCTGGACAGAGCAAAACTCTGGACAGTCACAGTCGGGACTTTGGGGCCAGAAGTTTGATGCCGCAGGAATTCGCCAGTGGACCAACCAGGGGGCAACACTCGTCCCTATCGGTTCGCCGGGGATACAGCAGGTGAAGGCAGAGGTCAGCGGAGCGGGAGCATTTGTCTTTTGGACCCACATCCCCAGCTTTGGCACTGACACACTGGAGGGAGCTCACGTGGATACGGCAGGCGCCATCGATATCGGCATCTTCAGCGTCGCATCAACGCCTAGCGGCAAGTCGCGACTGGATACCGCCATGGGCGCCACGGGGCAAGCACTCCTTGCCTGGAGCGACAAGCGTAACGACTCCGGCGACATCCAAGGCCAGAATGTCAATGCGGATGGGACGCTCGGATCCTGCGGACTCGGGACCGTCTACTGTGACTCAAATCCAGATAACTCCTCGGGCATCTGTATCGACACCGTGTCCTGCGCTTCGGGAAGCATCAACCTCTGCATGACAGGAGCACCTCCCAATCAATTCACCTACCTGCTGGTCGGCGCGGGCACCGGCACCATCACCAACCCGCCGGGTGCCCAGGGCGATCTGTGCCTGGGCGGCTCCCAGATCGGTCGCTACACATCGGATGCCGGAGTCATCGACGGTTCCGGCTCTTTCAGTACGGACCTCCTGAACGCAGCATCCGGTGGAGGAGGGGGCAATCTTCCGAACCCTCCGGGAGGCAACCTCTGTGCTCCCGCTGGTCAGACCTGGAATTTCCAGTACTGGCACCGTGCGGGTATGAACCCCTCAAAGTTCTCGCAAGCCCTGTCAGTTAGATTCAACTGACTCGGAATCGGATACGCGACTTCCCGGGTCTCAGTCACTTGCGAGGGCTGTGGATCCGGGCGTTTCGGCCTGGACAGACTCCGCGCCTTTTCCGATCCACAGAGCGAGGGCCATCCCTCCGGCCAAGATCCCCACAATCACGCGCTGGAACGGATGCGGGTTGGCACCTCTGAGCGTTTCGGCCTTGAGTTGGGAGTGGAAGCCCGCAGGCAGAGCCGGTTCCAAGGGGCGTAGGCTGGGCACCAAGGTCGTGCCGAAAAGCTCGACGGCAGGACCAATTCCGGACAGGGGATTGCAGGGCTCGGACGTGCTGTAGGGGTTGTAGAGATCCCTCATGACTGTTCCTCCTTTAGTGACAGGTTGGGGCTGTCGGCAGGGGGTCTGGTTTGGCCCCCGGGTACCACTCCGGTCCCGGGTGGGATGCGGGGCCGACGAGAGGTAAAAATCCCATCAAACCCCGTTTGGGGGTGTCTGCAGGGGTTTGGAGGAGACAATCGAGACCGCGATCCGTGTAAGGCCGTCCTCCTGGGGCTGGAGCACACCCCTATCAGGGAACGCAGGCGGCGCTAGCAGACACGCCTCGAGCCCGTACCCTCTTCCTACCCCACCCAAAACCGCAACAACCACGCCCCCGGTGCCGTTGAGAACCCATCGTGCCGGGATCCACCTGGCCCCCGCCCTGTGGCCAGCAGGTATGAACCGCGCCGCCCCGATTCACAGCACACTCAGGACTCCCATGGTCTCCTTCTCGCGTCAGCTCTCAGGAATCGCCCTCACCTTCATCGCCCTCACCACCAGCGCACACTCAGGGGGTGAAGATGACCTGCGGGGCGCCGTTCCCGAGGTGCTGCGGGCCGACCTGATGCACGAGCGCTGGAGCGCGGCACTCGAGAAGCTCGACGGCCTTCGGACCAGCCAGCCCCTGGATGCGGACCTTTGGACCTACCTCTCGGCCGTGGCGCAGGACCGGGCCGGGCAGGACGAGGCCGCCCTGGCCCTCTTGCGCTCCATCGAGCGGGATCACCCAGACAGCGACTGGATCCACAAGGCACGCTTCCGACAGGCCGAGATCCTGCGCGATCGCAAGGACTTTGAAGGTGCCGAGCGCATTTACGAAGAAGCCTTGGCGCGCCTGCGCTCCAACGAGCGTCAGGGAGAGCTTGGAGACATCTACCTGGAGTTTGCCGATAACCTGTCGACACCTTCGAGGACGGCGCGGCCTGATGAGGGCGGGCTGGATTACCGCCGTGCCGGTGAGCTGTACAGCAAGGTGCTCGAGCTAGAGACCCCAAGAGATCGCCAGGACCGTGCCACGTTCCGGGTAGCCTGGTGCCTGGAGCAGCTGGGAGATCCGAACGGCGCCATGCACGCGTATGACGCCTACCTCGAGAGGTTTGACCCCCAGAGGCAACATCCGCTGACGGCGGAGTTCATGGCCGGCGAACAGGTATGGAAGGCGCGACTGCAGTTGGGAGTCAATGAGCAGGCCAGTGGGCAGGCGGCCGGAGCACGCCGCACCCTTGAAGACCTGTGCGCGGACCTGGGCACCTACCTGGAGGGGACGGACCTGGACGACGAGCGGCGCGAGGTCCTGACGGATATGCACGGTCAGGCGCGCTACCGCGTGGCCGGGACCTATGGCGGCGACCGCAACTCGGCTCTGTTGGCCATTACAAACCTCAAGGGCTTCCTGGCGGACTTCCCCACCCATGATTGGGCCACGCGTGCGGCCTTCGAATTGCCCACCAAGTACAAGTCCATCGGGTTCTGGGATGAGGCCCTTGAGGGCTACCGCGGCGTCGCCGAGCGCCCGCGTCCCGAGCACGCATCCACCGACGTGCTCGAAGAACACGCACGGCTGACGACCCTGGCGCTCTACAGCCGCGGCATCGTGCTGCAGAGCCAGGAGCGCTTCGACGAGGCGGTCAGCGATTACGCCGAGTACACGCGCAGGTATCCGAGCGGTCCCAATTGGAGCGATTGCCAGCGCGGTATCGTGGACTGCGCCTACCAGCGGGGCGCCGCCATGCGCAAGCGCGAATTGTTCGACGGGGCTCGTGAGGCCTGGGAGACTTTCCTCACGGACCACCCGCTTGACGATCGCGTGATGCAGGTTCAGTTCGACCTTGGCTCCCTGTTCGTGGAGGAGGCCGCGTTGAGGCGGCAGTCAGATGAGGAAGCCGACGTGAGCGAGTCCCTGAACGCCGCCGTTGCTCATTGGTTGCGTATGGCGGACAAGTACCCCGGCAGCCACCACGCGAGCCAAGCCCTCTACATGAGCGGGCTGCAGTTGGAGTTGGAATTGGATGAGCTCACGCGTGCCATAGAGGTCTACCGGCGCTGCAACTTCGGCTCCAGAACGAACGCCGCCCAGGCCCGTCTGGCGGGCATGACCGAGCCCAGCCTTGAGCTCATCACCGAACGCATCTGGCGCAGCCACGAGACGCCCCAAGTGCTATTGCGCCTGCGGAACGTCGAAGAGTACGAGGTCAAGCTCTACCGCCTCGATCTGGAGGCCTATTTCCGCAAGCACCTGACGCACCGCCGGATCGAAGACCTGGACCTGGACCTCATCGCTCCGGACGAGAGGCGTGAAGAGAGCGTTGAGGGCTACCGCGAATACGCACCCCTGGAACGGCACGTGGACCTCGACTTTGAGGGCCCGGGCGTCTGGGCGCTGTCCATCACCGCGGGCGAGCTGCGGTCCACGACCCTGGTCGTGCGCAGCGACGTGGAGGTCATCGTCAAGAGCTCACGACGCGAGGTCTTCGTCTTCGCGCAGGACATGCGCCTGGGCGAGCCCGCCCAGGGTGTCCAGATCTTGCTGGGTATCCCCCAGGGGGACGGTCAGTCCACTCTCGAACAGCTGACAACCGACGAGAACGGGATCGCGCGGCTCGAACTGGATGCTCTCAAAGGAGCGGACGAGTTGCGCGTACTGGCCCTACGCGAGGGGCACTTTGCCTCCAACGGCCTCACCCTGGGAGGGCTGACGGTTTCCAGCGGATTGCAGCCACGGGCGCACGTCACAACCGATCGCACCGCCTACCAACCCGGCGACAGTGTGCGCCTGCGGGCCGTGGTGCGGGAAGTCCAGGAAGGGTCGTACACGTTCCACGAAGGTGACCTGTACCACGTCAGCGTGACGGACTCCCGCGGTCGGCCCCTGTTCAACAAGAGCCTACCCCTGTCCGCCTTCGGCACCCTGAACCACGCGTTCGTCCTGCCCGCCCAAGCCGCCCTGGGGCGCTATGCGGTGCAGGTGGAGGGGCCCACTCTGCCGCGCAGCGTGGGGACCTTCCAGGTCGACGTCTACCAGCTGCAGAAGGTCGAGCTGGACTTCGAACACGAGCGGTCGGTGTTCTACCGGGGAGAGTCCATAGAGATCACGGCTCGGGCCAGGTTCTACTACGGGGAGCCCGTGGCCTCGAGCCCCTTGATGGTCACACTTCCCGATGGCCGGCAGGTTCAATTGGAAACCGATGCGAAGGGCGAGGCGCAGTTCACCATCGAGACCCGGGACTTCCCAAACGAAGGCCCCCTCGTGTTTCGCGCCCATCTGCGTGCCGAGAACGTCACCAGCACAGGGCAGGTCTACCTGGCCACGCGCGGGTTCACAACGGACCTGAAGACCGACAAGGACGTGGTCCTGGCAGGGGACAGCTTCGCGGTGAACGTGAGCACCACGACCCCGGACGGAAAAGGGAGTGCTCGGGACCTGCACCTCTCAGTCCTTCAGCGGCAGTCCCGCTGGGGAGGGACGTTTGCGGAGCAGGTCGTCGTGGAACACACGCTGCGAACGGGCGAGGATGGCAAGGGCCAGTGGACGCTGGCCTTGGAGGAGGGCGGCACGTACGCGCTGCGCGCCACCGGCGAGGACCGCTTCGGAAACACCATTACCGCGGAGCACGCCCTCTTTGTCTCCGGCACCGACGATTCGGTGCGGCTGCGCATGCTGACCGAGTCCACTCAGATCGAGGTGGGCGAGACCCTCTCCCTGGATCTTCTCAACCGCGCCGGACCGGGCTTGGCCCTGATCACTTTCGAAGGTGAATCCATTCTGGCCTATCGACTGGTTCAGCTCACTCCAGATCACAACGCGATCGAGCTGAAAGTGGACCATGAGCACTTCCCCAACTTCCGTGTCTCTGCGGCATTCATGCGTGACAACGAGTTCTTCGAGGCGAGTACCGATCTGGAGGTGGAACGAGCCCTCACAGTCCGCGTGAAGCCCGCGGCCGAAACCGTCGAACCGGGCGGGACCTTGCGCGTTGACGTGGAGGTCACCGATCAACTGGGCCGCCCTGTGGAGGCGGAGCTGTGCCTGGCCATCGTGGATGCCGCCCTGTTCCAGCGCTTCCCTGACACTGCTCCGGCCATGGTGGCGTTCTTCGAAGAGGGTGCCCGGCGTGACGCGGGCTTGCGCACGGCGACCTCATGCACCTTCCGCTATCAGGGCCGGACCGTTCGCATCGACGGCGACATCTTGGCCGAAGACCTGCGCCGTGAAGGCCAGACCATGTGGGCCGAAGACCGGGGCGCCATTGTGGACCGCCTGCGGTCCCTCGGGTACGCGGATGCCGAGATGGACGTCCAGGAGTCCATGAGGAAGGGCGTGCGCGACGAAATCTCGAACGGGAGGGCGTTCAAAGACGCCGGGCGCCGTCAGTTGAGCACAGCGGGGCTCGAGTCCCTCTCTGCGCTCGGCTATGTGAGCGGTGGAGGCGGCGGGGGCGGCCAACAGGATGTTGCCGGCTCGTCTCCCTTTGACGACAACAGCTTCAATCGTGCCATAGGCATCGCTGGCGGTTCCGGAGGTAAATACGGGAGGCGTGACAAAGAAAAAGGTGTCCGCTTTGGTCTTCGAGGAACGGCTCCCGCCATGTACGACGCGGACACGGCGTTCTGGTCTCCCGCGGTCGTGACAGGCGTGAACGGCAAGGCCAGCCTGGACCTCACCCTGCCGGACAAGGCCACGCGCTGGCGGATCACAGGCCGCGGAGTGAGCACCTCAACCCTGGTGGGCGAGACGAGCTCCACGTTCATCACCCGCTCCCAGTTCTTCGTAGAGCTGATCGCCCCGGCGTCCTGCGTGGAAGGCGACCAGCCGCGCATCCGCGCCCGGGTGCATAACCTGACAGGCAAACCGGGAACGGCGCGCCTGTCCCTGCGTGTCAGCACAGATGAGGGAATCCGAGTGGTCCCTGCTGAAGTCGAGCTGGGATCCGAGGCTCTGGTGGATTACACGTTCCCGTCCCTCAAGGCCCTGCCCGCTCTCACCCACCGCCTGGACCTCTTGGCCGACGTGCGCCTTGAAGACGGTGAGCGCATTGAGAGCCGGTCGAGCGAGGAGCTCCCGGTACGCCCGTGGGGCCTGGAGTTTTCCTCCTCGCACAGTGGTCCCATCGCGGACACAACCACGTTCTGGCTTGAGCTCCCGGAGGGACGCGACTACACCGGTCGCAAGTTGGATCTGTACGTGGGCCCCAGTCTGAACCGCTGGCTCATCGACGAGGCGTTTGGTCGCCTAGGGTTCCTGCAGTCAAACCTGCACCTGGGCGGCGTCTCCCAGTCAGCCACGGCGGCCGACCTCCGCGGTGCCCTTGCGGTCCTTGCCAACCTGGGCACCAGCGGACGGAGGGGACATCCTGAGTATGCGGCGCTGCATTCACGCGCCCAGGGTCTGGCGGCGAGCCTCGTGGCCTCTCAGCGCAAGGACGGTGGCTGGCGGTGGCTTGGACAGGGTGGGCGCTCGACGCCCCAGACCAGCGCCGACGTGGTGATCGCACTGGGTGCGGCTCGCGATGCGGGCCTGGAGTTGCCTCCCAGCACCCTCGAGGCGGCCACCTCCTACCTGCAGAAGTCTTTCGCCGCCCTGTCGGGACCGACGAATGAGCTGAAGGCCACCCTGACCCACGCCCTTGCCGCGGTGGGTAAGGGAAATTTCGGCGCGGCCAACCGCCTCTTTCGTGAGCGCAACCAACTCTCTTCTGCCGCACTGGCACATCTGTGCCTGGCCTTCGTCCACATGGAGCGCGATCCCATGGCGGCCGAGGTGGCGCGCCTCCTGGAAGCTGAGATGGAATTGACCAGCAATCCCAATTCAACCTCCCCCGAGGTGTTCTGTTCGGTTCGCGGCAACAAGGGTTGGAGCCGCTCGCGACTGGGTATGACGGCGCTGGCCCTCAACGCCCTCCAGCGCTCCCTGCCCAACTCACCCAAGATCGGCCAGGCCGCCAACTACCTCCTCTCCCACCGCCCCTGGGCGGCGGACACAGGTCGCGGTCTGGCCGTAGTCGCCATGGCGAAACAGACGCGCAACTCAGACCGGCCCCAGAATGACGCGCAGGTGCGCGTAGAGATCGCCGGCCTGGAACCGCAGCTGGTCGAATTGGAAGCCCTCGGATTGGGCAAGTTCCTGTCGATTCCCCTGGATGAGGTGCGCGAGCGCCGGGTGCGTGTCGACCTGCAGCACGCAGGCGGCGGGGAACCCCAGTTCAGCGTCGTCTTGACGGGCTTTACCTCCACCCTGGGCAAGACCCGCAGGGGCGAGCAGGTCTTCCGTTTGAGCCTGGAGGACTATCTGGCCAAGGCGCCCCTGTTCGACGGACGCCCCCTGCCCACGGGCTTCAGTGTTCTGCGCAGCTACGAGAAGCAGTGGAACAACAAGGTGCAGAACCTAGAGAGCGGCGCCCTGACGCGCGTACGCCTGTATGTCCAGCGGGACGACCGCCAAGCGGAAGAGGACGTGGACCACCTCGTGCTGGAAGTACCCCTGCCCGCGGGCGCGCACCTCGTGGAGGGCAGTCTGCAAGGGGGGCTGGGAACCCATGAGATCCGTGGCGGTTCCATATTCGTTCCCATCGGTCCCATGCGCGGAGTCAGCGCGATCGAATTCGATCTGGTGGGAGCCGTCGCCGGCGACTATCGGGTCCTGCCGCCGGTCCTGCGCAGCGCCTACGAACCCGAACGCTTCGCCATCGGCACTGCACGCACGCTGAGCGTGCTGCAACGGGGAGACGCATCGCCAGATGTATACCGCTCGACCCCCGACGAGCTGTTCAACCACGGACGCGGCCTCTACCGCGCTGGTGCTTCCAATCTGGCGCACGCCAAGCTCAGCGCCCTGTACGAGGAGTTCGCACCGCTACTCCACGACAGCCAACTCAAGGAAACGGCCAACATGCTGCTGTATCTGTCCATCGGACGCGGCGACTCGAGTGCCATCGTCAAGTACTTCGAGGTGATCAAGGAAAAAGACCCCGAGCTGTTCATTCCCTTCGACAAGGTCGTGGCCATCGGCCAGGCCTATCGGGACCTGGGCGAGTTTGAGCGGGCCCTGTTGATCTTCGTGGCCACCATCGAGGAGACCTTTGGCAAGGACCTCAAGGTGGCGGGCGCCCTGCGCGATCAGGGGGAGCGCGCCGGCGCGCTCGACACCCTGGAACAACTCTGTCGCGAGTATCCGGACACGTCCAACGTGATCGACACCTGGCTGGCTCTCTCGGATGAGATGCTACTGGCGGCCATGGACGCCCATCGGGATCCCAGCCTGAAGAAGGCCGGACACACCCGCGCCAGCCTGACCCAGGACGGCATCCTGCTCCTACGCCGCCTGCTGGCCATGCACCCCACCGGACCCTCCACTCCGGCCGCGGGGCTGAACCTGGTCAGCGCGTACCTGGCGTTGGAAGACCGCGAGACCACCTCGGCGCTGGCGGGGGACATGGCGACGCTGTTCAGCGATCCCCGCTACGCCGACGCCTTCTTGTACACACGCGCCGTGGCCGAGTGGCACCTGGGGCGTGAAGAGGAGTCCATTCGACTGCTGCAGCAGATCGTGGAGGCCGAATACACCGACAAGCGCGGGAACGTCTCCCACTCGGAGAACCGCGACCTGTCCCTCTACATCCTGGGGCAGATCTATCACGCCCGCCGCGACCCGAAGCATGCCAGCGAGTACTACGAGCGGGTGAAGGACCTCTTCTCCGACGCGGCTGAGGCCCTGGCGGGATTTGCCGAGCGGCGACTGGCCCTGGACGAGATCACCACGGCCCAGCCTGGCCAACCGGTGATCCTGACCATGCGCCACAAGAACCTGGAGGAGGTCGAGATCCTGGTGTACGAGGTGGACCTGATGACGCTCTACCTGCGGGAGAAGAACCTGACCAACGTCACCTCCATCAACCTGGCAGGGATCTCCCCGACCCTGCGCCAGACGGTGGAGTTGAGCGCGAGCCGTTCTCTGCGCGCCGAGCAGACCGAAGCCAGCCTGGATCTGACCCGGCCCGGCGCCTATCTGGTGATCTGTCGCGGGGGCAGCCTGCACACGTCAGGGCTGGTCCTGATCACTCAGCTTGAGCTGGACGTGCACTCCGATCCGCAATCAGGTCGTATGCGAGTGCAGGCCACGAGTACCGAGGACCAGCGCTACCTGCGTGAGGTGGACGTGCGCGTGATCGGGTCGGCCAACAACTCCTTCACCTCGGGTGAGACCGACCCGCGCGGGATTTTCGTAGCCGACGGAGTGCGGGGGTCGGCCACGGTCATTGCACGCCACGGGGAAGCCCACTACGCCTTCCACCGCGGTACGGAGCTCCTGGCCCAGGAACCCGCCCAGCCTCAGCGTCCTCAAGCTCAGACGCGTGGGCAGGCCGAAAACATGATCTTCGAGCAGCAAGAAGGCGCCGCTTACTTCTCCAACGTGATGGGCATGAACAGAGCCATCCAGGGCGAACGGGGAGGAAAGCTGCAGGAGATGATCCAGAGGGACCGAAAAGGAGTGCAGGTTCTGTCGGTCAAGTAGGAATAATTGGCCGCGCAATCCACGCCCCCGCCCATGTCCCCCCACCCCCGTCCTTCCCATCCCTGGCTGTCGGCTCTGGCCCTCCTGGGCCTCCTGCCCAGCTGCGGGGATGGATCGGTCGGTCAGGACCAGCCAGGCCGCACGGTAAGCCCCCCCAACGTGGTGGTCATCCTGCTGGACACGCTGAGACCGGACGTCCTCAGCTTCTACGGTGCCGAGGAGGAGCGGGCCCCCTACCTCGCCAAGCTGGCGGCCGGAGGAACGGTCTTCGAGAACGCCTTCTCCACCTCGACCTGGACCGCGCCCTCCACGGCATCCATGTTGACCGGCATGTATCCCGACCGGCACGGGGTCACGCGCGGCTTCCTGGCTCAGTTCCGTGAAGGTGAGGCCGTCGAAGAGGGGGCACTGGAGCAGATGGAGCTCCTGGCCATCTCCTCGGACGTCCCCACCCTCGCCGAGCGCTTCAAGCAAGCGGGCTACGGCACTTACGCCCTGGCGTCCAATGTCAACATCGGGCCGGAGATGGCATTTGATCGAGGCTTCGATGAGTTTGAACGCCACGACATGAAGCCCGCCAAGGTCCTGACTGAGCGTCTCTTGGCCATGCGCACGCGCATCGAAGCCAGCGGAGCCCCGAGCTTTCTGTACCTGCACTTCAACGACGTTCACAAGCCCTATCAGCAGCACCCTCGATTCTACCGGCCCGATGAAGAGCGCGAAGAGACCGAGGAATACCTGGAGCGCTACAAGAGCGAGCTAGGCTATCTGGATAGTTTCTTGGCTCGCATCCACCAGGCCATGGGCTTCGATGACGACACCCTCATTGTGGTGATGGCCGACCACGGAGAGGAATTCCGCGAGCACGGTCAGCTCTACCACGAGTTCACACTGCACGTGGAGTTGAACCGCATCCCGTTTTTGGTCAGGGCTCCTGGCCTACGCGTGAAGCCGGGCCGCGTATGGGAGAACGTGTCCTTGATCGACGTGGTACCAACCATCTTTGACCTGATCGGGCAGGACGCCCCGGTCGACCTGGATGGCAGCTCCCTGGCGTCCTTCTGCCGCAGCGAGGACAAGCGCCAGGGACTGCTGTCAGAGAGTACGGCACTGGTCCAACGCCCCCTGATCCTGCACCGCTTTGAGGATGGGGATCACCTGTGGGGCGTAATCCTGGAGAACTGGAAGCTGATTCAATCGCACCTGGGGGTCCTGCTCTACAACCTGGAGACGGATCCAGGCGAGCACGACAACCTGGCAGACACCCACCGGGCCCTAGTGCAGCAACTCATCGCCCTCCTCGACGAGCACCGCGGGCGTGGCTCCAACCCGCAGTCCATGCGCACCCAGGTGGACATCGACCAGGACCTGCTGGACCGGCTGAAAGCGATCGGCTACGTGAAGTAGAGAGCGGCGCTACAGATCACCCAATCGCCGGCGCTCGTCTTCCATCCACCGGCGCATGCGTGCCAAGGTGCTGGCCTGGTCTGGTTGAGTGGCCAGATTGACGCGCTCATCCGGATCGCTCAGACGATCGAACAAGATCTCCTCACGGGTTCCGGCCGCCTCGAAGGAGACGTACTTGAAGCGTTCCTCCACCACCGCCCGCTCGACCATGCCCTCTTCCCCACCGAAGGCTGGGGCAAGGTACAGAAACCTCTCGCGCCAAGGAGCAGAGGGATCCTCCAGGATGGGGACCAGGCTCTTGCCCTGAACGTCCGCGGGAACATCGAGGCCGCAGACGTCGAGCACCGTGGGTAGGAGGTCCTCAGTCAAGACCAACTGGTCCATCGTGCGGCCCGCCTGAATACGCTCAGGAAAGCGCATGAGCAGAGGCACCTGGATCGATGGCTCGTAGGACAGGCCCTTTTGCTGCAGCCCATGCTCCCCCAGCAGCTGGCCGTTGTCGGTGGTAACGAGGATCAGGGTGTCATCCAACTCGCCACTCACCGTCAGGGCGTCGAGCACGCGCTGGACGTTGTCATCCACCGAGAGCATCAACTCCCAATAGGCGCGCAGGTCGCGGGCATAAGCCTCTTCGTCGTCGATGGCGTGGCGTCCCGAGGCGTTGCGCAACACACGATAGAAGGCCGGCAGGCTGCTCACAAGATCGCGCGCGCTGACCGGTAGGGCCACAGGCACGTCATCCAGGGTTCCCGCGTGGCGCGGGGCCGGAGTCATGGGCACGTGCGGGTTCTTGAACGCCAGGGTGAGGAAGAACGGCTCATCGGAGTCCCGAGCCTCTCCCAGGAACTCCAGGGCATGGTCCGTCAGGCGATCGGCTTGGAATCCTTCGCTCTGCAGGCTCTCGCCGTCCACGTTCAGAACCTGATCGAAGTGGCTGCCAGGGCCCTCATAGCTGACCCAGCGATCGAACCCCCGCACAGGGCCACCGCCAGGATTGGGCAGGTGCCACTTGCCGATCCAAGCCGTGCGGTAACCAGCCCGGTCGAGGTGATCGGCGACGGAATCGTGCGCGGCAAGGCCGCCTGGCTCGGGGTGGTTGTTCCACACCCCATGGAGGGTGGCGTGCTTGCCCGTCAGCAAGGCCGCGCGCCCAGGGCAGCAGCGGGAGGTGCTGACGTAGGCGCGGCGAAAGAGAGCGCCCTCGGCCGCGATGCGGTCGAGGGCGGGTGTCTGGATATAGGGGTTGCCCGTGATGGACAGGCTGTCGTAGCGCTGGTCGTCCGTGAAGATCAGCAACACGTTGGGACGCGCCGGGGTGCGACTCTCTGAAGCGCAGGCGCCCAGGATCCACAGCGCCACGAGCATGGGAAGGCGACTACTCATTGGAATCCATGAACCTCTCAAGGGCCGCCTCAAGCAGGGCCCGATGCCCTCGCAATTCGGGGGCGTCCGCTAAGTTATGAGCTTCGTGGGGATCCTCGATCAAGTCGAACATTCTGAGCTCACCTGACTCCAGATCCAGGATCACCTTGTAGCGTTCGTCCATGGCTGCCCGGCGGCGGCGGAGCCTATCCGTCTCACTGAAGAGGATCCTGCGCCTCTCAACGCTGAGAGCTTGCACGGGAGTCCCCTCCATCGCCTTCGGGACGTTCAGGCTCAGGTAATCGCACAGGGTCGGCGCCAGGTCAATCAGGTTCGCCCCCACCTCGTTGAGGCCCGGCTCTACACCGGGACCCACCAACAACAAGGGCACGTGAATCAGCTCATCGTGCAGGGTCTGGCTGTCGCCGAGCCCGCCGTGGTCGAAGAGTTGCATGCCGTGGGTGGAGGTCAAGACGATCAAGGTGTTCGCACGCAGGCCGGTATCCGTCAGGCCCGCCAGGAGGCGTCCGACCTGCGTGTCTACGTACGCCAGTTCCGCGTCGTAGTGAGCGCGTAGCTCAGTGAGATCCGCCTGTGTCCAATTTTGGCGTCCACGGAGCAGGTCGCTCATGCCCAGGCCGCCCTCCAGGGCGCCCCTGTAGTCAGGATCCCCGAACTCGAAGCCCTGAACGGGGGCCCAGTCGTGCAAGGGGTCTGCGTAGTGAGCGATCAAGAAGAAGGGACGGCCGTCGACTTCATCGAGTTGCTCAAGCGCCGCATCCGTAACGAGTGACGCGCTGAGGCCCTTGGGCCAGGCGGTTCGGTCCACCACAAGACGAAACTCATCGAAGCCCTCCCCCAGCCCGCTGGCGGGGTTTAGGAAGGGATGACTGAGTATCGCCCAAGTTGCGTATCCCTCGGATTGCAGGAAGGCCGCGATCCCGTGCGCACCGCCCACAAGCTGCTCGGCCTCCCCACTCATGCCGATGGAACTGGGGTAGCGTCCTGTGATCAGTGAAGCAAAGGCTGGGCGACTCCAGGGTGAAGGCGTCACCACATCGCTGAATCGCAGCCCGTCACCGGCCAACGTGTCGATGTGCGGTGTGGTCTCCAACGGATAGCCGTAGCAACCCAGGTGATCCGCACGCGCCCCATCCAGGAGAACGATGAGCACGTTGAGCCCCGAACCCATACCTGCCTGCCCGTTCACCTTGGGCGCGCATCCAGCGGCTACCCAGACTCCCAGGCTGACGGCGAGGGCGGCGCGCAAGGGCTGAGCAGGTGCGAACATGGAGCGCCCTACCCTAGCGAGCAGACCGGGCCCCGGGCAAAGGGGGAGCGGAGCGACGCCGGTACAGATCGAGGTCGGCCCCGCCTGGAATAGGCACGGATTCCCGCAGGTACTCCTTTGGGAAGCGCTCGTCATTCACGAGACCCCTCTCCCAGGGGTTCACCACGAGGCGGCCCTCGTGATCGCGGATCCCGTTCCCGAGGATCACGTAGTCGGGTTCTTGGGAGAGAACCCAGGCGCCGTCGCTCCGGTGGTGCCCCTTGAGGGCGATGCGCAGGTCCGGTTCGCGTCTGGCGGAGGAGGCGTTCGTGAGCCCCAGCACGTCCACGATCTTCAGGCCCGAATACCAGCCAAAGGCACCGATGGGCGAGAGGGCCACCGTCCGATATTCGGGCACAACCTCGCCAAAGTAGCGGCCGAGGGATTCCCAGCGTTGCTCGTCGAACTCATGCAAGAGGGCCAAGTAGGGGCGACAGTGGTCATCCAGGATCCCCACCTGGGGAATCCTATCCACCAACCCCTGGGCCAACTTGACCTGCAGGACCTGGGGCAGGACCAAGGCCGCTCCGAGGGCCACGCATCCCAACCCCCGCCCGCGACCCAGTGCATCCGGCCATCCCAAGCAGGCCATGAGCATCGCTAGAGGCAGGGTCGGCACGAAGAAGCGGGCCAGCGCCACGTAGTCGCCACCCACCCAGATCACGTAGGCAGTATGCAGGACCAGACCGACGATCGCGCAGCGCAGCCATGAGGACTCGCGGCTTGAACGCAAGTGCCCCAACACGGCAATCAAGAGGTACACGCCCACCCCAGCCATCACAGTCGAGAGCATGAAGTACTCCAGCCCCCGTGCGAGGTCCTCTCCAACCGGGAGCTTCTTGACGGTGTAGGTCGTGGGCAGCACCTGGCCGTAGTACAGCCAGCGAAAGCACGTCCACGAAGCCAGGGCGGCCAACGGCAGCCAGGCCGCACCGCGCCTACGGCCCGGACCGAGGAAGTAGGGAATGGCGAAGAGCGCGGCTTCCTGTCGCAACAAGCAAGCGAGGGCCAGGGCGATTCCCGCTCCCCATGCCGAATCCTGTCGCGCCTCTGCGCGCAAGCCCAAAGCCAACCAAGTCACCAGAAGAGCGGCCAGCAAGGTGGTGCCCAAACCTGCGGCTCCATGGAAGGCCAGGGCCGGAGAGGTGGCCACGAGCAGAGCGGGCACGGGCCAGGAGCTCTCGGGCCGCAGGGTGCGCCAGGCAGAACCCACGGCCCACGCCGCCAACCCACAAGCCAGGGCAGAGAGCGTCAGCGAAAGCGTGACGGGATTCCAGCCGAGCGCGAGTCCGGCAGCGATAACGAGCACCCAGAGGGGAGCAGTGAATCCCTCAATGCGCTCGCCGGGGTTGAACACCAACCCATCGCCCTGCAGCAGGTTGCGGGCATAGCGGAAGCAGATGAAGTCGTCGTCGATGGGCCCGGAGTCCGCAAAGCTCAGGGCGTGCAGCACGGCGCCACCGATCGCCAGCGCCAGACAGGCCTGAAACGTGCGGTTCATGAACTCTCCAGCGGAGAGGGCAGGCGCACGGCTCCTCCAAACGAGGTGCGCGCTACAGAGGGAGAGATGTTCCGCATGAGCTCAAGGACCGAGGGCATCCTCCAGACTCGATCAGAGCGGGTCAAGCGTGGTAGGCCGATCTGCCTACCAAGCTAGCGTTCCTGGCGTGGCACCGGACTCTTGGCTGACCCTCAGTTGTCGATGCGGAAGTAACGCGGAACGAAGTCGTTGGCATCGCCGTCGTTGTTCAGGTCCTTTCCAGAGGGTCCCTGCATGGACTCCTGGAACAAGATCACACCAAACTTGGGCGCAGACTTTGAATCAAACTGCACCGCCGGACGATCGAGGTTGTTCAGGGTGGCCATATGGACAAGGGGCTCGGAGTTGGTCACACCCACCCGACTGAGGATGAAGTCGTTCACATNNNNCTCTGCCGCTTCGGAGACCCTGAAGTAGCCGACCCCAGCGGCTGTGACGATCCCCGCATTGGTACTGGATACGGCCAGAGCGATACCCGGGAATGTCAGCGCTGAGCCGCTCTGCACCTTGGGGAAGGTGGGGAAGCTGTCGACAAGATCCCCGTCCCCGTTCTGGTCAATGCCCGTCACGGACTCCTCGATGGCTATGAGGTTTCGGTTGGCCGTCTGGATGTCAGTCGCCATCCAGGTCGCTCCCACCGGGACGCCCGCGGGCACGTCCTGGCTCTTGCTGTGAAAAAAGTTCCAGCCCTGACCCACCAGGCTCGGGTCCTTAGCGCCGACGAGGTCGTTGTCCGTCCCGGGATCTCCATCGTGGTCGCGGCCATCGGCCGCCTCGTCCACCAGGAGCACCCAGAGCTTCCCGGCCACCAACACACCGCCAGTCGAATCCCCCACCGCTCCGGGCACGCTGGTGACGAGTGCCATCAAGCGTGAGGGATCGGTCTCGGGCAGCACGGGCAGCCCTGGATTGACGGCGCTGGTCCAGCGAAAGATGCGATCGTCGGTATCGCCGTCACCGTTCATGTCGCAACCCGCACCCAAACCCTCATCGGCCTCAAGGGACGCGCAACCCACAAAGCCCGTGGGGTGTGCATACAGGCGCTCTCCAGCGGTCCCCACGAGGCCCGTATTCTGGATTGTCCCACCAGCCTCGAAGTCCGCCATCAGCATCCAGTGCAGGACATCGTCATCAAAGTCAACGTCGCCGAGTGCCGTGCACCCCGGCGGCTGCCAAGTTCCGCTGAAATCGGACTCGTCATTCAGGTTGTCCCCTTGGGCGGTCTCGTTCACCAGGAAGGCGACAATGCGATCCGCTCCGGAGGTGGCCGCCGTGAGGGAGTATGTCGAGCCCAGAGCCAGCGAGGTGCCTTGGATGACAGAGCCGAGGGAGGACGCGTCGAGGACGGACAGAACCGATGAATCCACTCCGTCGGCATCCCCGTTCAGATCGCCATCGAGATTCTCATCCATGCCGAGAAAGAGGACATCCTCGGCCTCACCGAGGATGCGTACCGAGGCACCGTCGCCATCCGCGACCACGGCGGTGGTAATGCGCGTCGCCGGAGCGGGGATAGAGCCATTGCTCGACACGGAAGCCACGAAGAGATTGGTGTCCCCTGCAATGGTGGGAGCCACGGCCGAAGTGAAGAACACCTGGGTCTGGAGACCCAGCATCACCATTCCAGAGGTGAGGTCCACCTCAGCAAAGAATGTGGGGAGCGTCTCGGCAGGCGTCTGGTACACAATCACCCGGTCACTCGTGTCTCCATCCGCGTTCCAATCCCGGCCATCGCTGGCCTCAAGCACGACGAGGAAAAGGGTCCCATTCACAAGTGCCATGTCCTGCACGGCTGTATCAAGCTCCTTACGCTTATTGGTGAACACGTCGATCCGTACGGCGATTTCGTCAATGACATCCCCATCACCATTCATGTCGGTCCCAGCCGGGGTGTAGTTGGCCTCGGAAGCGAGGTAGACCAGCCACTTGCCCGAGGTCAGGAGCTTGGAGGTGGGAGCAACCGGGTGCGGAAGGGTCCGGAGGGTGTAGTAGTCAATGGTGTCTTCGTCGTCCCCCTCATTGCAGCATGTAAGAAGCGGCAGGATGGAGAGAAGCACGAGGAGAGTGGGACGTGTCATGGGGCTCATGGGTTGGATGGTTGCGAGGATACTGTAGCGGAGGAATGGAAGTGACGAGGATTTGCAAGATGAACGGGAAGGAAGAAGGCCCCGTTGGCCAAGTCCCAACTCCGAGCCTCAGGATCCACCTAAGAAAATCCACGCCGCCCAACCCTCCCCGCCCCACAAATCAGGCAACCTCTGAACTCTACCGGGCCTCTCCCGTTCCTCCCGCATGCTGTTCCTCGCCCTTCTCCTCCCCCAACCCCCGCAGGAGCCCCTGGCCACCGACCTGGGTACGACGGTCGTCACCCCCACACTCAGTCCCGGGGACGAGTTCGACGCGCCTTACGCGACCAGCGTGGTCGACCAAGCCGAGTTCGACGCCAAGGGCTACCGGACACTCCCCCAGGCCCTGCGCAACATCCCTGGCATCCTCGTCCAGGAAACGGCCCTCGGCCACGGCTCGCCCTACATCCGGGGGTTCACCGGCTTTCGCACCCTGGCGCTGGTGGATGGAATCCGTCTCAACAACTCCGTGTTTCGCTCCGGTCCCAACCAGTACTGGAACACGATCGACCCGTTCTCCATCGACAGCCTGGAGGTCGTCAAGGGGCCGAGCTCCGTCCTCTACGGGTCCGATGCCATCGGCGGTACCGTCAATGCCCTGACCCGCTCGCCCTGGGGACACTCCGACGAGCCCACGGTCGCCGGTGAGTTGCGCTACCGCTGGGCCGACGCCGCCAACTTCGACCAGGCTCGGATCGATATCTCCGCCACCTACGGCATGGACGGCGGCGTCCTGATCGGGCTCACAAGCAAGTCCTTCGGGGACGTCCATGGTGGATCGGAAGTCGGCACGCAACCCGGCACGGGCTACGACGAGTTTGATGGCGATCTAAAGCTCGAGCACTTCCCCGACCCCAACACACGCATCACCCTCGCGCATCAGGTGGTTGACCAGACCGACGTTCCACGAACCCACAAGACGACCGACGGGATCAATTGGGAGGGGCTCTCCCCCGGGAGTGATCTGAAGCGGGACCTCGACCAACGTCGCGAACTGACCTACTTCCAAGCCCACATGCGTGGCCTCGACGGAATCGCAGACGAGATCAGAACCAGTCTCTCCTGGCAGACCCAAGCCGAAGAACGCGATCGCATCAAGTCCAATGGCTCCCGGGACTTCCAGGGCTTCGACGTAGGCACCCTCGGCCTGTTCGCGCATTTCCACAAGGGGACAGACGCCGGGCGTTGGACCTGGGGTGCGGAGTATTACCGCGACAACGTCGACTCCTATCTGACCAAAGTCTCAGGCAATAGCGCTGCTGACGATATCCAAGGGCCTGTAGCCGACGATGCCACATACGACACCCTCGGCGTCTTCGTGCAAGACGAGTTCCCGTTGAGCGAGAGGCTCGACGCGATCTTGGGTGCGCGCTGGAACCTGGCCGCAGCTGACGCTAAGAGCGTGCGCGACCCTGCCACCAATACACGCATCTCTATTGATGACTCGTGGAACGCCGTCGTGGGCAGCGCACGGTTTCTGTATGAAATCACACCGGAAACCACCAACCTGTTCGGGGGAGTTTCCCAGGGTTTCCGCGCTCCCAACCTCTCCGACCTCTCGCGCTTCGACAGCGCGCGCAGCAACGAGTTCGAGATCCCCGCGCCCGACCTCGATCCCGAGTACTACACCAACTTCGAGCTGGGGGTGAAAAAGCGCAGCGATCTCTGGTCCACTCAGGTGGTGCTTTTCCACACGCTCATCCGCGACAAAATTCTGCGCTTCCCCACGGGGAATACAAACTCGTCCGGGGAACTGGAAATCACCAAGGACAACGTGGGAAACGGCAGCGTCGAAGGCCTCGAACTGGGCCTGGCCTACCGGGTCACCGATCAGTGGACGGCCTTTGGCAATGCGACCTACATGCACGGCAAGCAGAGTACCTACCCCACCTCGGACCCGGTGGTCGAAGACGAGTACCTGGACAGACTGATGCCGTTCACAGCTCAGGCGGGCCTGCGGTGGGAGGACCCGTCCAACGCACTCTGGCTGGAGGGACTGATCACCCATGCGGGCAGGGCCGACAGGCTCTCGACCCGCGATGCGAACGATACGACCCGCATCCCAGGCGGTGGTACGCCCGCATTCACGACCCTGGACCTGCGCCTGGGCTGGGAGGTTCAGTCGAACGCCACCTTGCATGTGGGCCTGGAGAACCTCACGGATGAGGACTACCGCATCCATGGCTCGGGCCTCAACCGGCCTGGACGCAACTTGACTGTCGGCTTTGGATGGTCGTTCTGACGTCGGGAACGCCTATTCCGCGGGCGAATAGGAGCAATTTTTTCCTCCCCCCCCCGCGCTTGGCCCCCTGCTTCTGGTGTGCTACATGTACTGATTCCCGCGCACGTGCCGAGGTACTCTCTACATAAGGTGGGTCATACAACAGCAAATGCGGACTCCTTCCCCGATCACTCGGGCGAAAGGGTGGGCGATTCCAGGGGTTCTTCCCCATGGATGCTCTGGGCAGTGGGCGGAGCCTGGCTGGCAGGTGCCTACCTGCGACTATGGCAGCTGGGCCAGCAGATCGTCGTCGGAGACGAAGTCCACGCACTCAAGAGCGCCGGTTCGGGAACGGTGGGCACGATTCTGACGCTGAATGGTCTTCCGGATAAATCGATCCCCATGGCCCTCTGGGATCACCTCTTGATCCAGACCGTGGGCCTCTCGGAGTGGGGTCTTCGCTTCCCGGTCCTGCTAGCGGGACTACTCGCCCTCGCCATCTTGACGGTCTTTGCCTGGAGGCAAATCAGCCCCTTGGCCGGAGTTCTGGTGGCCTGGCTCGCAGCCCTCTCGCCTCAGATGGTCATGTTCAGCCGCTTCGCACGGCCCTACATGCCGATCATGCTCCTGAGTTTGCTGACGGTTGTGTTCTGGCAGCAACAGTTGGCGGGCAAGCGCCGACGTGGCTGGTACGCCATCATCAGTACGCTCTTCGCGATCAGCCTGAGCCCAACATGCGCTCCCGCATTGGCCGCTGCAAACGGATGCGGCTTGTTGCTCCTGATCAAGCAGGACGGATGGAGCGCACTGCGCCCTCCAAGATCCCTGCACAAGGGCCGCGTGCTCGGCCCCGTCTTGATTGCAGTCGTTACTGCTGTGTTGATTGCAGGCCTTGCCCAGGCCCTTCGCATGCTGCCTGAGGCCCGCAATTTCATGCTGCGTACCCGCTGGAAGGGAACACCTGTGGATTGGCCTGTGGTCCTCGAGTACATCTCCTTCACGCAACACCAGGGTCTGCGAATCTGGTTCGGCATCAGCCTGATCATCGGATTGCTGAGTCCCAGGCCCGGAGTCCGCGCGCTCGGGTTCACGCTGACGGTGATGGCCGTCGTTCAAGTCGGGTGCATTGTCCTGTTCGTCCCCTGGGGTGGCCGCGCCTTCAGCATCATGCGCTACCTCCTCGTGCTCTATCCCCTTGCCCTGCTGCTGACGGCAACAGGTATCGACCTCCAGATTTCCCTCATCCGACGGGTCCTCGGCGGCAAGGCTCGCTGGGGAGGACTCTGGGCCCCGGCGGCCCTCATCACAATCGCCGCCAGCGTTCTGAACACAGGCCCCCTGCCGAATCTGTATCAGGCGTCCAACTCGTTCACGGGCATGTGGCCCGAACGCGTCACGCCCCTCCCCAACTTCGCCCACACCGCCTACCCCGCCGTGCCAACCTTCTACAGGTTTCTGGCCGAGACCAACGATGACCTCACGATCATAGAAGCCCCGAGCATCTCCACCAGCCCTGCCAGCTTGATGCACTATGCGAGGCACCAAGAGATGCACCACCAACGGGTCGTCCTTCTGAATCGGCGACCGGCATACCAGGGCAAGTCAGAGGGCATCAACTTGACTTCCATCCGACGTCTCAAGCCGTCGGGGGGACACGGGTTGAAGGGGATTGACTACATCATCGTCCACCGTGACTTTATTGAGGAGCGCCGCGCGATGCTAAGTCTGGGCGAAGACACTTCGCGCAACCCGTTAGTCGGAACCAAGACCGAACGTGAGCTCGCGAAGAAGGCGGCACAGCTCATTGAAGAATTCGACGGCGACAACGCCTACTTACCCGTTTTCCGCAACGAGCTGGTGGCAATTTTTGCCCTAGCACCCGGCGCGCTAGAAGCTTTCAGGGATTGGGATAGTGGACGCCATTAATCAGGGCTCGACGGAAGATCGCGGAGAAGTGCCCAAGGCTGCCACTTGGGGAGTTCTCGCTTGGGGTTCACTGGCCTTCGCCTTCTTGGGCATCTGGTTTCGCTTGTGGGAGCTTGGGCAGCAGCCGATTCTCGGCGATGAGATGCATGCCCTGAAGAGTGCGGCAGCAAAGACCGCGACCCTGGGCACGATCCTGGCCGAGAAGGGGTTTCCGGATGTCTCCATTCCACTTGCACTTTGGGACTACCTTCTTCTGAACACCGTGGGTCTGTCGGAATGGGGGATCCGACTCCCGATGCTCGCCTCGGGGATTTTATTTCTCCTCCTTCTACATCGCCTCGTCCACCGGCAGCTTGGGCAGGGATGCGCCTTCACCGCTACGGCCCTGGCTTCTCTCTCACCAATTCTGATCCTGTTCAGCCGCTTTGCCAGACCGTATATGCCCGTCACGCTGCTCTCCTTACTGGCCCTTCATTTTTGGCTGCGCCACATTGAGGGAAAGCGTCTTGCGTGGGGTGGAGCGGTCCTCGCCACAACTCTGGGTGCGGCCCTCACGCCAATTTGCCTTCCCGCCCTCGGGAGCCTTGCGGTTACGGCGCTCGCGTTGCGCTACTTTCAGAAGCGCAATGTCGGTAAGTCCCGGGACACAGGTGAAACCTCAAGGGAAAGCCTCCGGGGAACCCTAGTTCTCTTGGCCATCGCCGGAGTGATCGCCACCCTGACACTACGTCAGACTTGGCAGCTAGGTACTACGGTCCTCGGTCTAGCACAGTCCGTCCGAGAGCGTGGACAGGCGACTCATTGGCCTGCTGTAGGCATGCACCTGATCGGAACAAGCCATCGATGGATGGTCTTCGCAGTAGCAGGATTGGCCATCATCGGCGCCATACGGACCTGGCTCCGTGCCCGCCCTCTTGCATGGGTCTTGACGGTGATGATCGTCGTACAGACCCTTGCGATCATCACGCTGGTGCAGTGGGGAGATCGCACGTTCAGCATCGCGCGCTACTGCATGGTGCTGCTCCCAGGACTACTGACTTGGACTGCTGTCGGCATGAGTGCAATCGCGGGTCTGATCGGGAGCCAACTGGTGCGCGGGGTCTCAAGGGATCGGGTGCAATTGGGGTTCACCTCCGTGGCCCTGCTCCTGCTCTTGTTCATGGGACCCCTTCCCGGAATATTCCGCTCGCACAACTCGTTTACGAATTTCTGGCCCACGACCGTGAAATTACCTGCGTCCTACGGCTCTGAAAAGCGGCCCGCCTGGCCCTTCTTCTACAATGCTCTGATCAACTTTCCCGGTGACTTGGCCATCATGGAAGCGCCATCGGTCTCCACAAATAAAACCTCCATCATGCCCTACGCCAGCTACCAACGGTTGCATGGTCGGCGCGTTCTACTCATGAACAGGCGCGGACCCTTCCGCCACGTGAACATGGAGCTGGAGTCCACGATCGCGAGTGACCGAAAGGGCGAACTGTCCCTTGGAGATGCCTCGCTTCTGGTGCTCCACAAGGACTTCGTGGGAGAGCGCAATTACATGCACCGGATACGCATTGCCCAGCCGCTGAACGACCCACGGGGAATGGAAATGCGACAAGCCAGCGACAAGCCACGGACCATGGTGGCCGATTCTCAATTATCGGAACGCGCCGCTGCGATCTTGGACTACTGCCTTCAGGATGAGACCCTTCAGACAATCTACGAGGATAGGTGGGTGCGGGTATTCTCCCGGGATCCCGCCGTCCTCGCAGCAGGCGCAGCGTGGAAGCAAGAGTGATGCAACAGGAGGCATGCCACGGCCTCCCTTAAGCGGGGTGTTGGAAAGTCGATTCGACATCTGTGGCGAGTCGGGTAAGATTCCGATCATGTGCCCAGCTTTCACAGGGGAAGAGTACTGGAGAAGACTCTTCGCCCCTATCGTCATGGTCTGCACCCTGCTCTTGGCTGGTTGTTTCTTTGAGGAACCCGCGGGACTAAGGGCGCAGGGATCTGCAGTGGCCACCCTGAATGAGATGGCCCAAAAGGCCCATGTGCAGACGGGGACCATTCCCGCAGCCGACTTGGATAGGATGAGTAGCACCGGGGTAGCTTTCTACGAAGGCCGTATCCTCTACGCTCGCATGAACAACCACCTCGCTCATCCACTGGGCAAGGTGACCCTGCGGTTGGTCGTGACAAAGGGAAAGAAGGTCCGCGGAGACGATTTCTTTGACCGCAACTTGATCGCCGCCCCGCATTCGGAATTCCAGATCACAGTGCAGTTGAAGCGCCAACCTCGGACAGACGAGACCTGGGCCTGGGCACTGGTGGATGGGAATGAGACCGAGAACCCGCGCTAGAGGTCAGCCTCGGCCAGAAACAGCAGCTGCTCAGGCGGCAGATCCAGGTGAGGGACGCGCCAGGACTCTGGAGCATCGCGAGGCGCGAGCGCCCTAGGCGACACGAAGCCGCACTGCTGAAGATCGTCACACAGGTCCTCGCGCGTCCGATCATCAAGAGCGAAGCCTCTTCCGCCAGTAAACGCTCCCATGACCTTTCCCAACAGATGCCCGGCCGCGCCGCCCTTAGCCTGCTCGCAGGCAGGGACCAGATCGAACGCCAATCGGCTACCTGCACGCCCCGCGACCAGTGCTGCAATACGCTGCCACAAGCTACGCTGCTCGGCCGCGGTCAAGTACATGAACAGCCCCTCTCCGATTACGAGGACGGGCTCCTTGGCTGGCACAAGTTGGGCAAGATCCATGCTGCGCAGATCTCCCGCCACGAACTCCAGGTTCTCGCGCAGGGCCACCTCTTGCCCCTCGACCGTCCGAGCCATGAGAGCCCGCTTGACGGAAAGCACCGGCGCCAGATCCACCTCGACGTAATGCAGGGCCTCGTTTGAACTGAACCGGGATCCGCGGGGCGAGAGCCCAGCAGCCAACTCCAACACGACCTTGCCCTCGAATTCCTCGACAAGGGCATCGAACATCCTGTGGCGCTGAAGAAGCGCCGGCTCCAGCTGGGGTCCATCCGACTTGAACATCTGCCCCGCAGCCATCAGAAACGTCGAAGCCCCGTGGACCATACGCGCCTCGCTGCAATCGAAGAGGCCCGCGCAGGGCACACCAGCCCGAACCCAGACCTGCCCCGTGTACAGGGCAGTGGTGAACAGAGAGCCCTTCATCGTGCCCGTCCAAGTACACGGTAGGTGTTGGAGAGTCCCAAGTGACCGGCAAAGGGCCCGATAAGGAACTGGTCAATGAGCTTGGCCGGCAACAGGAGAGGCAGCCCCACCAACCAGACAGCGGCGTGGCGCAAGCGTCCCAGCGGACGCGTCGGTGGCAGCCAGGGGCGATCGGGTTCGGGTGCCAGCCGACCCATGAGAACGAGCAGGGCATAGTGCAGATCCACCCGTTGGTGTGCCGCACCGCGCTCCCGTTCGAGGATATCGAATCCAGCTGTTGCCAGCTCGTGCTCCAATCGCCGCAGCGGCAACATGTTCAGGTGCTGAGGTTGAAACCAGGGTAGCCAAGCCCAGCCAAGCCAACGACCAAATGGACATTCGGGGTCCGGAAGTTCAATCAAGAGCAAGCCACCGGGTTCCAGGATGGAGTGGGCGGCAGCAATTTCCACACGCGGGTCGAGGGTGTGCTCGAGGTAGTGGCTCATGCTGACCACGTCGAAGCGCTGGCCTGGATCCGCCGCCTCTGGCCGCTGGGCCCAATCCGGAAAGAGCGCACGATGCCCCGCAGCCACCCAGCCCCTGCGATCCGCATCCAAGACCGAATCCGCCAGGTCCAGAACTTCGAACCGCGTCTGCGGCCAGTGTCCCGCGGCCGACAGGCAAAAATGGCCGTGCCCGCCACCCACATCCAGCCAGCGGCGTGGCGCCAGGCGATCGTGGAGGTGACCCTCCACCATCCGTGCCCGATGTTCGTAGCCGTCAGGCTCGAATGAAAAAATGAAGTCGAGCTTCTCTGCTCCCAGACCGTCGTAGAAGTCTTTGTAGTAGAACTCCAAACCCTCAGACGTCAGACGAGGGTTTTGAAACACAAGACCACAGGACTGGCAGGTCTCCATGCGGAAACGTCCGGGCTTGTGCTGGAAGAAATCCGCGTGCTCCCGGGTGAAGGCCAGCTCTTGTGAACCGCACGAGGGGCAGTCGCTGCGACGAGCATCGAAACGTGTCCGCCAGTCCTGGGCGAGCAGGCGTGTGTACTCCGCGCGCAGGCCTTCACTCGCTCCACCACTGTCACGCATATGCAAGTGCAACACGGTGTCGGCCCAGACCAAAACGTCCAAGGGCAGCCGCGCCAGGATGAATGGCCACAGTGCGCGCGACGTCCTGTCCTGCCCACCCAGAGCCAGGGGTACTTGCAAGTGGTAGAGAACCACGAGAGGCCACCCGAAAGACGGGGCAACGAGCAGCGATGCGATCAGGAAGGCAAACACGGCGCCTTGGACGAGCATCACCGCCGGGCCCAAATCTCCGAGAATCGTACGCAGGGCTGCAGCCCTGTCCTCACCGCGGGTGGAACGGGCGATCAGGCCCGGAGCAACGGCTATTCCCGATGAATGCGGCGCACAGCGCCGCAGCTCCATGGCAGCACCCACGAACGCCGCCATCCCCACCGGCAGCCCTTGACCCAGCTCATCCAGAGCCTTCCCGCCGCGCTGAAGCACCGACCGCTCGACCAGCATGGCGTGTCCGGCGCTGCAGCCCACGTGCAGGGGGCGCGTAAGGTACTCCAGCGGGTCGCAGAGCTCCGAGAACCCCATCCACTCATTCACCGACCAGTTGCCCGCCCGCCGCTCGCGCGTATGCACTCGCGGCCCGTCGGGTGGCTGGGCTGAGCTCGACGCCTTGTGCCGTCAGAAAGACGTGACTCTCGTGGACTTCGCGATCGGTGTCGGGGAGGAGCGGGTAATGGCCCACGCGCCCGCGCAAGCGAAGGGCTCCGAGCACCAGCAGCAGGGCGAGAATCCAGAAAATCACGGGAGGAGATCCTCCAAGTGGTCCGCAGCTCGCGCCGCCCCTCCTGCCCGATGGAAGGATGCCTGGATCCGGGTGGCGGCCTCCTCGAAATCAGGCTCCTCCAAGACACGCCCCAACGCCTGCATCAAGTGCGCCGCTCGGGGTCGACCGAAAGACACCCTCAAGCCTGCACCGCAATCGACCACCTGGCCCGCCACCACAGGCTGATCGTCTTTGATGGGCGCCACGACCAGGGGTCGCGCAAAGGACAGCGACTCACAGACCGTGTTGTGTCCAGCGTGGCACACGACCGCCGATACGTGCGGCAAGAGGTCAAGGATGGGAAGGAAGGGACGCACGATAAAATTGGAGGGGAAGGGGCCCAGGTCGGGCGGCGCGGCCAGGATCACTTGCAGATCCATCTTCCCCAGGCCTTCCGCCATGGCTTGAAAGAAACGACCCCCGCGCTCTCCGTTGAGGGTACCCAAGGTGGCCAGAACACGGGTGCCCGGAGCCAGCAGGTCTGTGGGAAAGACCACGGCAGGCCTGCGTTCGCTCAGGGCGGGCCCCACGAAGTGCGTGCTCTCCGGTGGCGCCTCGCTCGCACCTGTGAGAGCTGCCGTGGAGAACACAAGCACGCAGTCTGGTGAGTTCTCCGGGGCGAGCAGGGGCTCCAAGCCTAGGTCTAATTGCAGCTGCGCCAGACGCTCTTCGGTCCATTCGAGAACGCGAGGTAGATCCGCCAGGGATCGCTGTCGGTCGGCGGAGGTGGTCGCCAACGTGGCCCAGGGAAGACCCCTCTCGCGGGCAGCAAAAGCGCCTGCAAAAGCCTGTTGATCCACCGCCACCACGTCGGGTTCGAACGCCTCCACGGCGGCGCGCACTCCAGGCAGCATGGATTGGGCCAGGGGAACCAACACCTCCTCCCAAAGGAACTTGAGCCCAGCCAAGCCGCGCACCTCTTGGGCTCGGTCGCGAATGCGCTCCAACTCCTCGCGCCAGGGTCCCCCATCCGGCGCGGCGCCCAGGGGGAGAACCCGCAGGTCACGGGGAAGGACGCGCCCCAGGACCTCCTCGTGCCCGACCCATGCACATTCGTGGCCTCTGCTGGTGAGTGCGTCCCCCACGGCGAGCGTAGGTTGGACGTGCCCCGTCATGGGTGGCACAACAAAGAGGATGCGGGCCATGAATCAGTCCTCCTCTCCAGGCCCGGGCTCTCGCCCAACCCAAGCCAGAACCCGCTGCTCCAGCTGCGCGGTCTGCTCCCAGAGCAGGGAGTGCGTACACCCCTCGATGATCTCCAGTTGGGCGTTGGGCAGCCGGGCGGCCAGATCCTCGCCACGCTCGCGAACGTCCGAGTGCTCACCATAGAGGGCCAGCACCGGACAGCTCACGCGCCCCACATCCTCGGCCGAGGGTGGCGCCGAGTGGGCAATGTCCCTCACGAGGCTTGTACCGTGGACCAATTCGGAGGCGTTGCGTGCCAAGCGGTTCCGCTTGCGCTCGCTGTGCCGGCCCAACCAGTCCTTGAATGAGCGGGCGATCATCTCGTCTCGCTCGCGACCCTCAAGGCCCAAGCTGGCCTCCATCTCGGGACCAAACGCCTCGTCGTGTACCTGCCCATCCACCAGGCAAAGGCCCCGCACCCGCTCGGGCCGAGCCAGAGCAAAGGCCAGGGCCAAGAGCCCTCCAAAGCTATTGCCCACGAGCTCGACGCGCTGGTCGGCGGGCAGGCTCTCGTCCAAAATCCCGCACAGGTCTGCGACCATGTCCGGGACTCCGTATCCCGTCGCCGGCCGCTCGCTCTTGCCGTGTCCGCGCAGATCGTAGAGCAACACCGGCTGCTGGGCGGCCACCTTGGGCGCGGCAGTGAAGAACCAACTGGACAGGTTGTCCATGATCAAGCCGTGCAGGAAGACGACCGGCACTCCTCCCTCGGGACCAAGTCTCTGCACGTGAAAGCGCAATCCACCCACGGTGACCTCAGCCATGAAGGAACCCCGCAAGTATCTCGCCGACCTCGGCGGACCGCTCGACGCTCAGGTAGTGCCCGCCATCAAGCACCTCCAAGCGTGCTTGGGGGAGGGCCGCGAGCAGGCGATCGCCCACAGGCCTGCAGCTCGAACGCTCTCCGTAGATCAACTGCACGGGGACGTCGAGGCGGGCGAGTTGATCATCGGCGACATCCCCTTCGGCCGCCAGATCCGCTACGAGGCTGCTCTCTCTCAGCAAGAACTCCAGGCTCTTGCGCGCGCGGGCGGCTCGACGGCGGCCACTCAGCAGGGCGCCTCGCAGGCCCTCGGGCAGAGCCGCGAGGAGCTTCTTGGGATCGGACGTTGCGATCGAGCGCATCTCCTCCAGCCGTGAAGGCGGCAGGGGGGCCTCGACAAGCCCCAGGCTCCTTACGAGATGGGGATGATCAAGGGCGCACCGCAGAGCAACAAGCGCGCCGTAGCTGTGGCCGATCAGGTGCACCGGACCCTCCGAGGTCGCTTCCACCAGGGCCGCAAGATCCGCAGCCCCGGTCGCTACGTCGTAGCCTGTTGGCACGGCCTCACTACGCCCGTGTCCTCGCAAGTCGTAGAGCACGACCCGGCGGTCCCGAGCGACACGCGGAGCGGCTCCAAAGTACCAAGAGGCCAGATTGTCCACGAGCAACCCGTGGGCCATGAAGGCTGGAGTGCTCTCGCCCAACTCAGCCCCTGGGCCGAGCTCCTGGACGTGGAAGCGGACCTGGTTCAGTTCGAGGAACGACACAGGTCGATGAACTCCACTACGTCGCCCACCTTCAGCTTGATGATCTCGTCCAGTTCCTTGGTGGAGAGCCAGCCGACGAAGTCCACCTCGGCCCCATACTCCTCCTTGAGAGCCTCGGCCAGGGAGACAAACTCAATGCTCTCCAACTCAAGGTCGTCTCCGAAGGACGTCTCCGTGGTGATGGCTTGATCCAGATCCCAATCGTCACCAATCACCTCTTGAATCATGCGTCCGACGGTTTGAAGGGTATCGCTCATTGCCCATCATCCTCGCCAATCACCCAGGCGATGATCCAGTCTCCAGTCCGCAAGGTCTCGATCCAGCGACCAGCGACCAGCACCCGCTCCCCGTCCAGCTCTTGAGCTAGGAGCTGGCGTGGGCCACCGACGAGGCCCGTGCCGAGCCACTTGCCCAGCGCTTCCTTGGCCGTCCAAAGCCGCGCCACCCAGGCCGCGCGCTCCAGCGACCCTACCGCCCCCATCAAGAGGCTCTGCTCACCCGCCGTGAAGGCCGTGGACTCGAAGCCCTCGTCCCGTTCCGTCACCGGCTCTAAATCCACGCCCACTTTCTCTCCACGTGTGGCCAGTGCCACGGCTGCACCGCCTGAGTGGGCCAGGGAGATCCGCAGATCCCGCTCCCCGTCCACCTGAACCTCGGGCCGGCCCTGGTTGTCATTCGTCACGCGCACCTCTACGGGGAATAGCGACTCCCGGCCCTGGGCGAACAGGAGCTGCCTCACGGCATCGATGGCCACGATGCGACCCGAGAGCCAGTCAATCTGACGCTTGGGCATGAGGCCTCGGTAGTACTCCAGCCCCGGACCATCCAGGAAGCGACGCGCGTAGTAGTCGCGGGTGGCGGTGGAGCGATAGCCCTCGGGCAACCAGACGCAGCCGGGCACGTCCTCTCTGGGAATGGCAAGCAGGTTGCGTTCGGGGTAGCGGATCACGGGCCACTCGCGCGGGTTGCTCTCAAAGCGCCGATCCTCCCAGCCCTCCAGGCGCGCGTGCACGCGACCGTCACGGACCAGTTCAATGTCACCGATGACCTGCCGCTCCCCGCATGAACGGATCCAGGTCGTGCAGTTGAACTCGGTCCCCACCGCTGGCGGAGGTTCGAAGAACCTCACCGTCTCCACACGCACGGGCAGCGCCATGCGGTCGGTCTCCATGCTCAGGGAGATCCAGAGGCCGAACATCTGCCCGGCGCCATCCAAGAGCGAGCCCTCTGCCTTCAGGCGCTTCACCTTACCGTGCAGAGTCCTCTCGCCGATCGCCCCCAAGTCGGCTACGGCCTGGTAGGCGGGGCCGTGGAACATCCACCGTCTCGCGTACATGGTGGCAGCATCCATGCCCAACTCATGCTCCCCCGGACCGCTGCTTGTGTCCGGGGCAGGGGGCTCGGGGTAGGCGTCAGCCACCAGGGCCGTGCCTTCGATGTAGTCCCCGATGGCCACGTGCACGCGGTCGGGATCCCCAGCCACCCTGCGCGCATCAATGGTCAGCTCCTGAGGCTCTTCAACGGCCATCCAACGCCAGGCCCGAACACGCTCCAAGCCGATCACCACGCGCGGCGCAACAAGCTCCGCAGCGGTAGAGACAATCATCTCCAGGGACATGGTCATGGGCACCAAGGGGAACCTGTCCGCCGGGTCAGGCCAGCCCTCGGGCTGGGGGAAGAACGCGTGATCGATCAGATAGGGGCAGGTCTCAAGCGAGACCAGGCGCTTGCGGGTCAACTGTTCGGGGCTGCGTGCATCGCGGTAGGCGTCCAGCACCTCGCGCCCCACCTCCCCGGCGCGTCGCAGGTTGAATTGAAGCTGCTCCAGGAGTGGCGAGGCTGACCCCCCGAGGTTCTCGGCTCCGTGGGCCTCCCCGCCTTGCACCGAAAGCCCTTCCAGCGGCTCATCGAGACGCACGAGGGGGGATCCCAGGGCGAGCCGCACAGTGCCGGATGGCGACTTCTCTTCGGCCATCGAGGGTGCCGATGCGAGTATCCGACCCAATCGGACTGCAGCGCCCTCGACCCACAAGGCCGTGGCTGCGCGGGCCAACTGCTCAGGGCCCGAGCGCCTGGCCGTATTCATCTGGATGGAGCAGAACTCCTCCCCCTTGAGGGTGTCATCCACGAAGCCCGTCAGGCTCCCGGTTCCCACCTGAACGAAGACCCGTGCTCCGTCGCGGTGCATGTTGCGGATCAGACCCTGGAAGCGGACGGGCTCTACGAGATGCTTGAGGAACAGGCCCTCGATCTGATCGGGCGCACTGGGATAGGGCTCCGCCGTGGTGGCCGACCAGAGCTGGAGCTCCGGCGCCTGGACATTGAAGTGCTTCAGAGACTTGCGCATCCCCTCCAAGTGGGGCTCGAAGGCCGGAGAGTGGAACCCGGAGCGGAAGGGCAGCTTGTGACAGAGGATGCCGTCTTTCGCCAGCCGCTCAAGCGCCGCATCGATGGCCACGTCCCTCCCGCACAGGATGTGCTGGTGCGGGCAGTTCTCATGGCTAACGTGCAGACCCTCGAGCCCAGCAAGCACCGCCTCTGCCCGCTCGCGCTCACAGGCCACCGAGACAAAGCCAACACCAGGCACCTGCAAGGAGCCACCCTCAAGTCCAGCGATGAAGCCGTCCACGTTGTCGTCTGCCAGAGAGCCTGCGGCCAACATGGCACTCCACTCTCCGATGGAATGCCCGGCAACCATGTCGGGCTTGAGGCCCAAGTCCCCGAGGATCTCAGAGAGCAACCGATTGACGAGGATGATGGCGACGCCCGTCCGCTCCAAGTCCGCGGAGGTCTCGCTGGCGCTCGATAGGCGTGCGAGTTCGGCACCCACGCGCTTGGGCAGGGGCCGCCCGAAGAGGCTCGCCAGGGCCCTAATCCGCGGGCGGAAATCCGCATCCACTCCGGGGAAGAGGAAGGCCAGCTTGCCCTCGTGCAGGAGCCCCTTGTTGGTGAACCAGATCCCGTTGCGCCCCCGGAAGTCCTTGCCGCGCTGAACAATGGCACGCGCCTTGGCCATCCTCTCCGGCGTGGGATCCATCACGGCCAACCGGCACGGACCCACGCCCGGCTCACTGCTGGGCAGGGGGCTCGATAGGGCGGCCAGAAGCTCAGAGGGCGATTCTCCTGCCAACAACACTGCCGTGGGCAAGGGTAATTCCGCGGGGATGGCTGGTGTGTTTGGTGAACGGTGTTCCTCGACCACCACGTGAGCGTTGATGCCACCGAAACCGAAGGCATTGACCCCGGCGCGGCGCGGCGAACCATTCGACTCCCAGGGTTCGGCCTCCTGCAGGATTCGAAAGCGCGTGCGCCTGAGAGCGGGGTGCGGCTCGCTGCAGTTCAAGGTCGGCGGCAAGACCCCATCCCGCACGGCACAGACGGCCTTGATCAGGCCCGCGATCCCTGCCGCAGGCATGGTGTGCCCGATCATCGACTTGATCGATCCGATGCCGGGCTGATCCAAGTTGCTGGGGCCTCCGAAGAAACGCGCCAGAGTCTCGAGCTCCGCACCATCGCCCGCTGGTGTCGCCGTGCCGTGAGCTTCGATCAACCCCACGACTCCGGGCGCCTTGGGGTCGAGATCCAGATCCGCCCAGGCTCGCTCCAGGGCCAACAGCTGGCCGTCCGTGCCCGGGCTCATCAAGGTTGAAGCGCGCCCATCGCTGGAAACCCCGGTACCGGTCAGGACCGCGTGTATGCGATCTCCGTCGCGCTCCGCATCTTCCAGCCGCTTTAGCACGATCGTTCCCAAGCCCTCCCCCATCAGGAGGCCATCGGCGTCCTTGTCAAAGGGTCGGATCTCACCTTTGCGGCTCAGGGCGCCCAGCTGACTGAACACGCTCCAGAAGACCACGTCCTGGGTCAAGTGCACGCCACCGGCGAGCACCATGTCACACTCCCCACTCCGCAGGGACCGAACAGCGTGATCCACCGCCAGAAGGGAAGAGGCGCAGGCCGCGTCCACGCAGTAGGCCGGGCCGCGCAAGTCCAAGCGGTTGGCCACACGCGACGCAGCGAGGTTGGGAACGAGGCCGATGACCGTGTCAGGCCCGATGTGGCCAAGCTTGGCTTGATAGGCCTCGCGGACGGCCTCAAGCTGTTCGGTGCTGATCCCCGGGATCAGGTCTTCCAGACAACCCACTAGCTCCTGGCTAACCTTCACCTTCTGGATCAAGCGCGCCATGCCCGAGTTCACGTAGCCACCGCGGCCCAGGATCACGCCACATCGCTCGCGGGGAAACTCCTGGTCGCCGTAACCCGCGTCCTCAAGGGCCGCAGCCGCCACCTTGAGGGTCAACAGTTGGTCGGGTTCGCTCGAACGCGCCGCAACGGGCATGACCCCGAATTCCGCCGCATCGAAGTCCGCCAGATCATCGATGAAACCGCCCCGGTCGCAGTAGACCCGGTCAACGCGCGTGGAGTCACGATCGAGAAAGACCTTCTCCCAACGCGCTTCGGGCACGGGACCGATGGCATCGTGGCCCCTGCGAATGTTGTCCCAGAAGGTGCGCACGTCCCGGGCACCGGGGAAGATGCACGCCATCCCCACGACGGCAATTCCCTTGGTCTCGGCCGAACCCATACCGCCTTACCGCAGCTGCTCGGGATCGGCATTCATGAGCATGACCTGGGAGGGGCCAGCGCCCCGAACACCCAGTTCGCGCACGAGCGCCTGGACACCCCCCTCCAAAGGAATCAGACCAATCCCCCGGCGTTCGTACTCTGACTGCAGATCCGGGCCGACCATCCCTGCACCTTCCCATGGTCCCCAGTTGATCGAGAGGATGCGGCCCGGATGGGTCTTTGCCAGAGAGTGAGCCAGCTGGTCGAGGTGATCATTGGCCGCGGCGTAGTCCGCCTGGCCGCGGTTGCCGAAGGCGCCGCTGATGCTCGAGAAGAAGACCAGGAAGCGCAGGTCGTCTCGGACGTGCTGCGCGATGGTGTGGGCGCCGAGGACCTTGGTGTCAAAGACACGGTCGAAGGATTCTTGGGTCTTCTGAGTGAGCAGCTTGTCCTCGATTACACCTGCAGCGTGTATCACACCGTCCAACCGTCCGCGCTCGTCGTAGATCTGATCGATGTACTTACCAAAGGCGCGTCGGGCGCGCACATCCACGGACTGGTAGCGGACAGTTCCCCCCGCGCTGCGGACGGCTTTCAGGGTGGCGCGGATCTCGCGCGCACCCAGGATCTCGCGTGCGGCAGCATCGATTTCGGCCGGTGCAGCACCGGACCGGGCTTCGATGAGCAGCCGGCGCAAATCCACAATGCTCGTCGCAGAGTTGAAACGCGCTTCCTCATCCCCTTCGGGAAGAGCCGAGCGTCCAACGACTTCGAAGTGACACCCAAAGCGCTGGGCGAGCCCCGTGGTCACGCATCCCGCGATTCCGCGTGCTCCGCCCGTGATCAAGACAACCGAATCCGAATCCAGAGGCGAGTCTCCCTCCTCATCCGGCCCACTCCAGAGCAGGGGGGCAGCCTGAACGGCTTGCCGACAGCCGCCCGAGTAGGAGATCTCCAGGGTGTCGTCCGTGGCGCAGATTTCGGCCAGCAGAAGTTCCGCTTGCACGCCAGGATCGGAATCGGGATCAAGGTGCACGATGCGGACGCGCGAGTTCGGGTGTTCCTTGGCGTAGCTCTTGGCGAATCCAGCCGCCCCCCCGGCCATACCACTGGAACGGGTCGCCGTGCACAGGCTCTCCAAGCCGGTAGGCGCGGCTGCTTGAGTCAAGGCGAAGAGAGCCCGCACGTCGTCGGGTCCCCCATCGGAGGCCAGGGGCGCCAGGTGAATCAAGTGCCCGTCTCCGTTCATGCGCGCGCCGTCCTCCATCAGACGCACACGGGCACCGAGATTTTCGAGCCCACTCGCCAAGGCCCGGGCCACCCCGCCACGATCGTCAGTCAGGGCGAAGTGCCGACCGCTCACGTCCATGCGATTGCCGTTCAGGGCTGGAACATCGACCAGGGTCGGGGCATAGCGGCGTAGGGGTTGTTCTGGGTTCACAGCCGTGGCCGGGGACGGTTCGGTGTGCTCTTCACCTTGCGCAGCTGTCGGCTCAGAGCTCTCCATCTCGCCGGTCTGGGTTTCTATCCACTCCAGGATGCCTCGCAAAGTCTTGATGGAGGCCAGCTGCTCCACCAGCGCGTCCCTCTCCTCTTCAGTACCCACATCCATGGACGACGAGTTGTTCAACGCGCCGAGGATCTCGATGCGCTTGATGGAGTCGATGCCCAGGTCGGCTTCCAGATCAAGGTCGAGGTCGAGCATGTCTTCGGGATAGCCCGTACGCTCGCTGACGATGCGCAGGAGCTCCTGATCCAACGCCAGAGTCGGCTCCTCTGCCGCTTCGTCCACGGACTCGACCGGGGGCGGTGGCCCGGGCGGGGCCGCGGCTTCCGCCTTCACATCCGGACGCGATGCAGTTGCCGGGAGCTGCGCAGCTTCCACCTGCCGCACCAGGTCGGGTGCAGCGCTTCCCAGGTAGGCCAGGACGACCTGCCTCTGGGCCTCGAGGGTATCGCTGACGTTCTTCAGGTACTCCAGGACCGTGGCCTGCGCATCGTCCTCGGGCGTCGCGCTCACCTCCGGGACGATCGCCGCCTCTGAACCACGGGGGACCATTTCAACCGGAGGTGTTGCACAGGGTCGCAGGGACTCAGGCGGGAAGATGCCCGACACCGGAATGGCGCGGAAGCCATCGACCTTCCATGCCAGGGGAGCGAGCGCACGCTCGGGAGGGGCATCCAGGTCAAAGCCCCCATCGGTGCGCCCTTCGAAGAGGATCGCCGGATCCAGGTCGACTCCTAGCACGGACAGCTGCGCCAGAGCGGAGAGGAACGAGGACAAGTCCTCGCAGCCCGACTCGTTGGTGGAGATCACGTGCACCTGTTGCTCCGCCAGGATCTTGCTCACCAGACCCGTCAACACGCGGCCCGGCCCCACCTCCACGAAGATCCGCGCTCCCGCGTCGACCATGGCCTGCACCTGATCGGCGAAGCGCACGGGCTGCACGATCTGGTCGCTCAGGGCCGAGCGGATCAACTCGGGATCGGCCGCGTGAGGTGCCGCAGTTGTGTTGGAGAAGACGGGCACAGAGGGGGGCGCGATGGGGAAGGCGCGCAGGTACTCGCCGAAAGTCGCCTTGGCATCGGCCACCACGCCACTGTGGAAGGCACAGGCCACGGGAATGGAGCGCGCGGCGAAGCCACAGTCATCGAGACGATCGAGCGCCTTGTTCACGGCGCCAGTGGGACCGGAGATGACGGTCTGACGCGGACCGTTCAGGTTCGCCAGGACCACGTCATCCACCCCATGCAGGGCGGCGGCAGTCTCCTCCTCTGAAGCGGCCACCGCGGCCATGGTCCCCGGGTCATCGCCCACGGCCGAGAGAATGGCCTCCGCACGAGCGCTGCTCAGCTCAAGAAGCCGCTCTTCAGGCAGGGCGCCGGCCAGGGCGAGAGCCACCAGCTCTCCGTAGCTATGCCCTCCCAGCCAGTCGGGCTCCACTCCCACGCGCTGAAGTAAGCGCCCCATGGCCAATCCACACAGGCCGAGGGCGGGCTGGGCCCGCTCGGTCTGAGCCAGATGGTTTCTTTGGGCCAGGAGTTGGACGTGGTCGAAGGGCTCGGACGGAAAGAGATCAGAAACCAGGGGGCCCGCCTGGGCGAGGAGGTCAGACAACTGTGGGAAGGCCAGGAACAGCTGCTGCAACATGCCGGGGTACTGGCTGCCCTGGCCTGGGACGAGGAAGGCCACCCTCGGGGCGGACTCGGGCGCATCCGCTGCGCGTACCCAGATCCCCTCTGCGGCCTCAAAGGTCCGCGCGAGACGCAAGCGTTCGGCCAGCTGATCCGTGTCCTTGGCGAGCAAGGCCACCTGCACCGGCCCCGTGCCACGGAGCGACGTGGCGTGTGCCAGCTCCCGCAGGCTCCAAGGGTCCTCGGCGTTGAGACACTCGACCAGCGCGTCCATTCCCGCCTCCGCTTCGCCACGCTCCACGCCGCGCAGGAGGAACAACTCCTCGGGCCACACGGGCAGGTGCGAATCGGGATCGTCCAGGCCTTCGTACTCCTCAAGCACCACGTGGAAGTTGGTGCCTCCGAATCCGAAGGAGGAGACTCCGGCCACCCGGGGACCACCTTGGGGCTGGGGCCAGGGGGCGCTTGCCTTGCGGAATTCGAACGGGCTCTCTTCCGCCTGATAGCCACGATTGGGCCGCTTGATCCCGAGGGTCGAAGGCAGGACGCGGTGATGCAGCGAGAGTGCGCCTTTGATGAGGGAGGCGATCCCTGCGGCACACTTGGTGTGACCGATCTGCGACTTGACGGACCCCAGGGTGCACCCCGCGGTAGCCGCACCGTCCGCTCGGAACACCTGGGTCATGGAGGCCAGCTCCGTGCGATCCCCCACCACTGTGCCGGTCCCGTGGGCCTCAACTAGGCCCACCTGCGCGGGGCCGTAGGGCAAGCGTTCGTAGGCCCTGTTCATGGCCCGCACCTGGCCTTCGAGGCGCGGTGCGGTCATGCCCAGACTCTTGCCGTCGCTGGAACCCGCACTGCTCTGAATCAGAGCGTAGATCCGGTCCCCGTCGCGCTCGGCGTCCGCGCGCCGCTTGAGCACCACGGTGCCCACAGCCTCGCCCAGAACGATGCCGTCCGCTTCGGCATCGAAGGGTCGCGAGCGTCCCGTGGCCGAGAGGGCCTGGACGCTGGAGAACATCATGTAGTCGTTGACGGAGTTGTGCAGGTCGGCTCCACCCACGAGCACCATGGAGCTGGTCCCCGCCAACAGGGACTGCACGCCGCACTCCAGCGCCGCCAGGGACGACGCACAGGCGGCATCCACCGTGTAGTTGAACCCCCCCAGGTCCAGACGGTTGGCGATACGTCCGGCGATCACGTTGGCCAGCACACCGGGGAACGTGTCCTCGGTGTGTTGTGGCAGACACGCTTCCAGCTCGCTGGGGACTTCGCCCACCAGTTGCTTGTAGAGCACTCGGAAACCGAGGGCCCCGGCCAGATCGTTGCCTCCCTCGGCCCCGAAGATGACCGAGGTGCTGGCGCGATCGAACTCGCGCGTCGCATAGCCCGCGTCGCTGAGGGCACGACGCGCGATCTCAAGGCTGAGCAGTTGCACCGGCTCGATGGAGGCCATGGACTTGGGCGGGATGCCCTCCTTGGTGGGATCGAGGACGACCGGGTCCAAGAAGCCCCCGCGCGGGGAGGGAATGGTCTCTCCCGGCGCGCCATCCGGGTCGCAGTAGATCTCGGGGTTCCAGCGCACGGGATCCACGTCCCGCAACGAATCCACCCCGCGCACCACGTTGGACCAGAAACTGTCGAGATCACCGGCTCCGGGAAAAATCCCCGCCATGCCGATGATGGCGATCTCCATGGGAGAGCTTTCGGCGGTGTCCTCGCTCGGAAACAACTCCTGAGCGCGCTCCACCAGGAATTCGCAGGCGCCTTCGCTGACCTGCCTGTGCAGATCCAAGACCGACACAGCCTCGGCGCGCAGGGCGGCGACTTCGCCCAGCATGAACATGCCCGTCCGCGCGCGCTCTTCATCCCCCACCGGGACGAGCTCCCCAGCATCGCGGCGAAGGCCCTTGGAAGCGATTCGCAGGCGCCCGAGGTTCATCCGCTCGAGGGTCGCCCACATGTCGCGTGACTCTGCCCCTGTCTCCTCCAGGCGCGCACGCTCATCGCGGAAGGCCTCAACGAAGGGCGTCGCGGCGCACCGGGTGGCGTGACCGGGGGCCGTCTCGACCAGCTCGGTTCCCTTGCAGGCCACGGCCGTCTGCCGATAGCCCTCATCGATGGCTCCGGAGGAAACGGCCTCGTCGGTGAAGATGTAGGCGCTGCCCATGAGCACGCCCACGCGCGCCCCGCGCTCTACCAAGGGTGCAGCGAGCGCGGCGACCATGGCCGCGGAGCGCTCGTCGTGGATCCCTCCGGCGAAGAGGATGCGCAACTCCTCGGGGTGTTCGAATCCTGCGAGCCGCTGCAGTTGGGCTTCCCAGAGGGAGAAGCTCGAACGAGGACCCACGTGGCCGCCGCACTCGCGTCCTTCGAATACGAAGCGCCGGGCGCCCTGATCCAGGAAGAGGTCGAGCAGACCGGGAGAGGGGACGTGCAGGTAGGTTGGCGTGCCCAGGTCCTCGAGTGCGCGCGCTTGGGAAGGCCGTCCCCCCGCAATCAACGCGAAGGGCGGGCGCAGGTCACGCAGCACCTCGAGCTGCTTCTCCCGTAATTCAACGGGCAGGAAGCCGAGCAGCCCAACGCCGAAGGGCAGGGTGCCCAGCCGCTCGCGGGTGGTCTGGACCAGGGAGCGCACCTGCTCGCCATCCATGAGCGAGAGAGCCAGGAACGGGAGGCCGCCGCCTTCTGCTACCGCAGCCGCGAACTCGGCCCCGTCGCTGACGCGCGTCATGGGACCTTGGACCACAGGGAAGCGGCAGCCGTGTTCCCGTGCCAGAGCCGCCTCCGGCCCCAGAGCGGCTTGCCTATTGGCCTGCCCCACGGCGTCCAGAGCCTGGGCCTCGACGGCGTGTGCGATACCCCCTGCCGTGCGATAGCGCTCGGCGAGAATCGTTGCCAGGCCGATGTCCTCCCCCACGGGAAGGAGCTGCTCGTCGAGATCCTCCGCCCCGATGCGGGCCGCCACCTCCTCCACAGAAGCCTCTTTGAGTGCATCCGCCAGGGTCACGTCGGGCCGGCGCAGGACCCTGTGTTCTCCCACCACGACCGTCTCACTCCCATCCAGCGTGGCGAGGCGCTCCCTCAGGCCTGCGGGCAGACGGGACTCATTGGCCAGGGCCAGCGCGCTATCGAGAACGAAACCCGCGGCGCCTCCAGCAAGGCAGCCCGCGGCCGTATGCGCCCCGATCCCGCCTTGGCCGCGGATGGGAACGGAAGCGGGCAACGCCCCGCTCTCCAAGAGTTGTTGCAGGAGGATGAAGGTGCTGCGGGTCCCCACTCGACCGCCACTCTCGCTGCCCTTCGCGATCAGAGCGGTGGCACCCGAGTCCAGGGCGGCTCGTGCTTCGGACAGATCGCGCACCTGAGCATGAATCTCCCCGAGTCCTCTGTACGGTTCCGCATCCATCCCGGGCGCCAATATCAAGAAGGCCGCTCCGGCGAGGAGAGCGGGATCCACGTCCCGCTGCAGATGCACACCCACCTGGCTGGCTGCGGACCCTGCTCCGTCCAGGGCGGTCCACAGACACTGTGCTCCGGCGGAGGGATCGGCACCTAGATCGATAGCACAGGGCACACCGGCCCGTGCAAGGGCCGCCGCCAGATGAGGGTCGGGGCGACCGAAGGGAGTTATGCAGAGCAGCGGGGGCAGGCCCATCGGATCAGCACTTGCGTCCAGGAAACAAAAATAGGTGAGGGGAAGACTGGTGGTCTACCAGACGTGACCGGCAATCCCGGGAACAGTGATGAGACCTGTCATCATCCTATCGCACGCACGGCAAATACAGGACCAGATCGCTCTGGACGGCTGCCGCAGAGCAAGGTTCCTTCTTTGGGACAGGAATTCAGAGCTCACACGCGGCTAGAGATCCCGATCCGGTGCAGTTGGAGATCAATCTCAACCTGCCGGAGCTCGTGGGGGGGTGAATTCCAGACATCCACGCCGCCCGCAAAGATGCCCCTTGGAATGGTCGGGGCGAGAGGATTTGAACCTCCGACCTCTGCAACCCCATTGCAGCGCGCTACCAGGCTGCGCCACGCCCCGACCGAGGGGCAGGGATCGTAGGGAGGGACCGGAGGGGGGTCAACCGCTCGGAAGTAGCGATTTGGGGAAGAACTGGACCCCCGCGGCCCATTGGGGAGAATGGGCACGGAGAATCGAGCCGTGGCCAGACCCCAGAGACCCCAAGAGATCGTGCGCATCCGAGTGCGCCGCCGCCACCGCACCTGGATGTACGCCATGATCCTGGCCACCATTGGCTGGGGCGCCTGGTGGTTCAGCTTGTTTGCGCGTCGGTTCTTCCCGGGCCTGTTCCCCGGGTTCGCGGTGACCTACTGGGTAGCTTGCGTGCCTGCGGCGGCAGGGCTTCTGCTGGCGATCTTCACGATCCGGGCGCGCAAGATCTGGATTCTCCTCGCCGCGGTACCCATTTGCTCCAACCTGTCCCTTCTCGCCTTGCCCTGGGTGCTGGACCGGGACGTGCTGGGTCCACAGGACACCTCGCTCCCCACTAGCCCTGGGCCGACACAGACGGACGCCCTCGACTAGAGCGGGGTCGCAGCCAAGACCAACCACAAGCCCGTCACCGCGGTGACCACCGTGAGCAGGATGACGGCAACAGCCACGCGCCCGTGGGTCGTGCGTTTGCACTTGGCCTTGATGGTCATGATCCCAGTAATGACCGGCAGGAGGTAGGCATAGACCGTGGCCTTGGCAAAGACCAGGTGCACGGGATAGATACGGCCTGCGGAGTCGAGGTCGTACTCCTTCCCCAACAGCTCGGCGTAGTAGATCGCCACCCCCAACCCGATGTACGCGAGCACGACAAAGGTCAAGTGCTTGCGACGCAGTGATTTCTTGCCTGTAACGACAACGGCTCCCAGCAGGCCGAGGGTAATGACAAGAAACAGGATAAAGCCAGTAGCTGCGGTCATTGGTTGTTCATCCTGTCGGTTGGGCTAAGCCGTCCATTTCGGCGGCGGGTTCTCGGGTCATCAAGTCAGTCACAACTGTCCGGGGATCCTTCCCCTCGAACAAGACCGCGTGGACCTGTTCAGCAATCGGCATGGACACGGAACCCAGGGCGCTCTCGGGACCGAAGAGGGCCTTGGTGGTCCAGATGCCCTCGGCCACCATGTCCATCTCCTCTAGGATCTGCTCCAGGGTCTGGCCGCGGCCAAGGCGCTCCCCCACACCGCGGTTGCGCGAGTGCTTCGAGGTGCAGGTGGTGATGAGATCCCCAATGCCGGCAAGCCCGAAGAACGTGCCGACCTCGGCCCCACGAGACTTTCCAAAGCGCGCCATCTCCACGATTCCGCGGGTCATGAGGGCGCTCTTGGCGTTGTCGCCGAGCTCGAGCCCATCGCACATGCCCGCCGCGAGGGCGATCACGTTCTTGAGAGCGCCCGCCAGCTCCGCGCCGTAGGCGTCGCCGTGGGTGTAGACCCGAAAGCTCTCGCAAGAGAAGGCCTCCTGCACGAGCTTGCCGTGGTCCTCGTCATTACAGCCCACCACGAGAGATGCGGGCAGACCGCGTGCGACTTCCTCGGCGTGACTGGGCCCCGTCAGCACTCCGATGGATCGCTCACCCAGGACCTGGGCCAGGATCTGCCCGGGGGTCTTGAAGGTCTCGATCTCCAGGCCCTTGCTCGCGGTGACCAGGGGCAGAGCACCTGGTAGCGCGTCTTCAAAGCGCGCGGCGACCTGCCGCAGGTACTGGGTAGGCACCACGCTCACTGCAAGCTCGGCACCTTCTGCAGCGTGAAACGGATCGGCGTCTACTTTCAACGCATCAGGGAAAGGCACTCCCGGCAAGAAGCGCTCATTGCACCGCTCGCTGTTGAGGCGCTCGGCCTGTTCGGGGAAGGCGCTCCAGAGCACCGTCTCGATGCCGTTGTTGGCGAGGATCAGAGCCAGCGTGGTACCCCAGCCTCCGTCCCCGATCACCAGTGCCTTTTGAATGGATCTGTCACTCATGGTTCGGGTCTCCCGGTGACTCCTTGGGCCCCTGCCCTGCACGGGGCTCGGTGCCTTGCAGCATGCGGGAGATATTCTGGCGGTGACGCACGAGCACCAGTAGAGCAAGCAGAGTGCAACCCACCAAGAGCGACGTGTCATTCGACGGGCGCAGCCAGGCCGCCACCGGGAAGCCGATGCCCATCAGAATGGACGCCAACCCCACGTAGCGGGTCAGCCTGATCGTGAAGACCCAGATGAGACCCGCGGTGAGTACCACGAGGGGGTCTATTGCCGCGATCGCTCCGCAAGCCGTCGCTACACCCTTACCCCCCTTGAAGCCCAGGTAGACGGGGAAACAGTGGCCCAGCACGGCCGCCGCGCCGCACATGACGAGTTGGGAATCGCCCGCGGCCATCACGAGGGCAGGAGCTATCACGTCCACGGAAACCCAGCCCTTTGCGCAGTCGAGAGCGAAGGACACCAGACCCCAACCGCGACCCAGGGCACGCATGGTGTTGGTGGCCCCGATATTGCCGCTGCCCAGCTGACGCAGGTCTTCCCCTTTGAGCGCGCGAGTGAGCAGCAATCCGAAGGGCACGGACCCGAGCAGGTAACTCGCCAGTACCGCCAAGAGCAGGGGACCGGGAATACCGGTCTGGGGGATCAGGGAGAGGGGGGCCATGGGAGCAGTGCGCGCGGGACGGGCGGGCGATCAAAGGGTACTCTGCGGCTACCCCGTGCAACCAGTCCGCGGCGGACCTCCCGCCCCCACACCGCCCATGGCCCCCCCTTCCCCCAAACGACGACGGCCACCCACCCGTGCCGCCACGTTGGGCGTGGACACGGGCGGCACCTTCACGGATCTGGCGCTACTCGCCTCCGACGGCACCCTGACCACGTGCAAGGTGCCCTCCACGCCGGAGGATCCGTCGTTGGCCCTGGAAGCGGGGATGCAGGCCATGAGCGTCCAGGCTCCCGATGCCATGGAGAATTGTGACGTCATCCACGGCACGACGGTCGCCCTGAACGCCCTGCTCACGGGGCGCACCGCGCCCACCGCCCTGATCACCAACCGCGGCTTCCGGGACCTGCTTGAGATCGGTCGCGGGGAACGCCCGGTCTTGTACGACCTGCAACCGCGGCGACCCACGCCGCTGGTCCCTCGCCACCTGCGGTACGAAATAGACCAACGCACCTGGCCTTCGGAAGAGGGAGATCTGGTTGAGGTGGCACGCCCCAAGGCCAGCGAGGTGGCACGCCTCAAGAAGACGCTCCGCAGCAGCGGCGCGCGCAGCCTGGCTCTTTGTCTTCTGCACTCCTACGCCGACCCCGCTATCGAGACGCGCCTCGCGCGCGCGCTGGAGAAGCTGGGCCTGCCCATCACATGCTCCGGCACCTTGCTCGGAGCGCACCGCGAGGTCGAGCGCTTCTCCACCGCCTGCGCCAATGCTGCCCTGATCCCCATCATGGCCGACTACCTCTCGCGACTCGGGAGACTCCTGCCTCCTGAGCGGCTCTCAATCCTGCAGAGTTCCGGCGGGACCCTGCCCGCCGAACGGGCCGCCACTGAACCCGTGCGCGTGCTCTTCAGCGGCCCCGCGGGCGGAGTTATCGGCGCAGCGCACGCAGCACGCCAGGCGGAACTGGGAGACATCGTGACTTTGGACATGGGAGGCACGAGCACCGATGTGGCCTTCCACTCACCAGAGGCCGGCCTATCCAACACGGTGCACGATGCGGCGGTTGCCGGCCATCCAATCGCCGTGCCGGCACTCGATATTCACACCATCGGCTGCGGCGGAGGTTCGCTGGTTCGGGTGGATGCCGGAGGTGTCCTGCACGTGGGGCCAGGAAGCGCTGGTGCAGATCCGGGACCCATCTGCCATGGGCGAGGAACGGAACCGACGGTCACCGATGCCTGCGTCCACCTGGGATACATCGAGGCGCAAGGGTTCTTGGGCGGACAATTGGACTTGAACGTCGAGGGTGTCGCCAGCGCCTTCGAGGCGCTTGGCAAGCGCATCGGGGTGGACTCCGTACTCGCAGCCGAGGCCGTGCTCGACCTTGCCCACGCGGCCATGCGCCGGGCGCTGGGAGTCATGACAATGCAGCGCGGTCAAGATCCCGCCGTCTTGCCTCTGGTCGCGTTCGGCGGCGGTGGCGGACTGCACGCTGCGGCTCTGGCGAGGAGCTTGAACATGCCGGGGGCTCTCATCCCTGCCCACCCGGGGGTGCTCTCCGCCCTGGGCATGGCCAGCGCGGACGCCCTGTGCGACAACGAGCGCACGGTCCTCGCGCCCCTCGCCAAGTGGTCGGCATCCATGCGCAAGCGCGCCTTCTCTGAACTGACAGGCCAGGGCCAGGCTGAGTTGCAGTCCGCTGGCCATTCCGCCCGCAGCATCCGCTTCGAGCGCAACCTGGCGCTGCGCTATCGCGGTCAGTCCTTCGAGTTGAACCTGCCTGAAGGCGGCCACCTGACTCAGCGCTTTGCGGACCTGCACCGGGAGCGCTACGGCTGGAATCTGCCCGGGACCGAGATTGAACTGGTCGCCCTGCGGGCGCGCGCATTCGCTCCCGCGATCAACGGACCACGGCCAGCGGTTACCCGGCCTCGCAAGCGGCCCGCCCCCAAGAGCGTCGTGCTGGGAACCCGGCGCGCCTGGTTCGGACGCTGGCACCGCACCGCTCTTTACCAGCGCGCGGATCTCTCCCCGGGTCACGTTGTGTCGGGGCCGGCGCTCATACAGGAGTACAGCGCCACCACACTCATTCCTCCTCGCCATCAGGCCACGGTGGGAGCCCACGGTCACCTGTGGCTCACCCCGTCCTAGCACCCCCTGGACGGTGAAATGTGGAGCGGCTGAAGGGACTTGAACCCTCGACATCAACCTTGGCAAGGTTGCGCTCTACCACTGAGCTACAGCCGCGTCCGGATTGCGAGGATAGCCTGACCTGACGCTCTGGCAAGGGATCGCTCCAAAATCATGCTCTCTGGCGGGTCCCAAACAGATGCAATTCTAGGCCCCTGCTCCCCTGGCCACGTAGCTGGCCACCCAAGCCCCGGCACGCTCTGCCGCTTGTGTCACGCCCACGCCCTGTGCCATGTGGGCGGCGAGGACCGTGGCAAAGCGACACCCCGTCCCACGTCGGGATCCCTCGATGCGCTCTCGCTCGATCCAGAAGGGCTCATGGCCGGCCCGCGCCACCAGGTCCACAAGGGGGACCTCGCCGCCATGCCCCCCTTTGAGCACGACGGACTCGGCCCCTCCGGAAACCAGGTTCCGAGCCGCAGCCACACGCTTGTTACGCGAGCCCAAGGCAATGAGCTCCACGCCCGCCAACAGGGCCGCCTCATTCAGGTTGGGAGTCAGGACGGGCCCCAAGGGAAGCAACTCCTCGCGGAGAAGCCACAGGGCCCTGGTGTTCAAGAACCTGAACCCGCTCGAGGACTCGATGACCGGGTCGAGGACCCAGTGCCGGTCGCCGAGGTCACCGAGAAGCTCACCGGCCGCCAAAATATGTTCGGGTCCGGGAAGCAGCCCGATCTTCACGCCGTCGCAATAGGGCAGCGCGGCCCGGGCCTCCGCCAGCCATTCCGCCGGTTTGCGCGCACCGAGGGCATGCACGGCCTGCTCGTCTTGTTCCGTATGGGCCGTGGGCACCAGGGTCGGCTTCACGCCGGCGGACTCAGCCGCCTCCCGGTCAGCGTCCAGCCCCGCAGCCCCGCTGGAGTCCACGCCACCAATACAGAGCAGAGTGGCGTCCGCGCTCATTCCGAGAGCAGGCGGCCTTCGGTGGGAATCGTCTCTTCATCCCCTTCGGGAGGGGTCGCGATCACGGCGAGGGCGTTGGAGCGCAGCGTTCGCTCCACTTCCTTGATGGTGCTCTCTCCAGAGTCCTCGAGGATCAGATGGCCTCCGGCGATATGGCCGTGCCCGCCGAACGAGCCCTCCCCGGCCAGGACCCGCTCCATCAGGGGATAGGCCTTTCCAAAGGCATAGTCGGTACGCAATGAGAGCACGTACTCGCCCTCAAACGCCCCACCGACCACGACCCAGCTGACCCCCTTCATCCGCAGGAGAAAATCTGCCATCTCCGCAACGGTCTCGGGGTTTTCTATCTCACCGAGCAGGGCTAGGACGAGAGGGCCGTGCTGGCGAGCCAACGACAGCGCGTTGGAGAGCTCCACGTAGTAGCTGCGCGGTAGGGGCGGGTGATGAATCTCGGCGATAGCGGCCCGGTCCGCGTAACGGAAGGTCTCGTAGTAGGCCTCCTCGTCCAGGTCCGAGTTGCTTCGCGAGAGGTCGGCGGTGTCGTAGCGGACTCCGCAGAAGAGTGCGGACGCCGTGCGGGTGTCCAGGGACACCTCCGCATCACGCAGGTACTCGTAGATCATGGAGGCGGTTGCGCCCAGGTTGAGGCGCACGTCCCGGTGCGCCACCCCAACTGGCTCACGGCCCTCAACCACCGGCGGCACGTGGTGGTCGAAGACGGCCAGGACCGGCAAGTCCTCTGGCAGCACCGTGTGACCGAACTCCGGCTGGGTGTCCACGAGTGCCACGCCCGCAAACTCCCGGGTGTCGATTCCCTCGTATTCTTCCAGATCCAATTCCAGGGCGCGCACGAGGGCCAGATTCTCCGCGCGGTGGATGCGGCCAAGGGTGGCCACCGTAGCCTGCAGGCCAAACCCAACCTGAATCAGATGCCGCAGGCCCTCGCAAGCTCCCAGTGCATCCGGGTCCGGACCACGGTGAGTGAGAATCAGGATGCGCTCCGCTGAGCGAGCGCGTCCTTGCACGACGGCCCCCTCAAGCACGCCACGCAGGTGCTGCACGGGTAGCAAGCCGCCGGCCGGGACGGGACCTGGACGGCCGGAGCCGTGGAAGAGCGATCGGGCGGGCTGTTGCATGCTGAGGTTCGTGGTTGCCCTCCACTATCGGACAGGCGGGGGGATGCTTGGCAGATTCCCTCTGTTTCCCTGGGCTCTCCAGGATCAGCTGGAATCCACGTTCCTATTATTCGTCTCTGCGACAGGTTTTATGGAGCATTTCCGCCCCAAGGAATCAGAGGCCGCGATCCAACAGGTACTGGACGGCAAGAAGCACTTCCGCCCGACCGTGGCGGGGATGGACCTCCACGACCCGGGCCGCCTCGCGGGGCACGTATTCGGAAACGAGCTGGAAATCAACCTCACCCTGCCCGGGGGGCAGTTCAGATTGGTCCCGGGTCGCATCCTGAAGGTGGCAGCCCAGCATGCGATTCGAGAAAGCATCGAGCCAGGCGCCCTGGTCGGGCAGGCCCATGTTGCTGCGCTGGTGAATCCGACCCGTATCGTGCCAATAGCCGACCTGCTGGCCGGCGAGGTCCTCGAGGGTCCACTGAACGGCCTCGAAATTCAGAAGATCGTTGAGCTGCTGGCCGGGCTCGATGGCCAGTTGAATGTCGGGGAACTCGCGCCGCAGGGTGAAAATCGAGCGGCAGAAGTGCTCGAGTTGCTTCTGTCCCTTGAGCTGTACCCGGTGCACGAACTCGCGGATCTGCTCTTGCACACCCTCTCGCTCGTCATCGCTGGCTTCCACCAATTGCTCCTCAAATTGGGTAGCCTCGGCACAGATCCTGGAATCTTCCACCGCACACCCGCGCACGATGACCGTGGGAGCTTTCATCTGCTGGGCGAGGCGGATGTGGCGACGGCTCGAGTTCAGCGCCTGCTCACGTGCCTCGCTGCTCGTACTCCCGAGCAAGCTTCCGGACATGTTCTCCGAGCGGGGCTTGAGAGACCCAACCACTACGGACGCCACGACAATGCCCGTCTCGCGGGCACTGTCCTCCCAACCCAGCAGGTTGACCGGCTGGTCGGAGAGCCCCAGTTCGAGACAACGGAAGCCCATGGCAACCGCGCTGAAGGCCTGATCCTCGATGTTGCACAGCCGAGGGCCATAGCAGGACGTCGAGAGGACGAGTTCGTTGGGGATGCCGGGTTTGGTCAAAACAGATTCAAATGGGTTGAGGGCCGTATCGCAGCCGAGGCACTCCTCGCGGGCGGTGACCGGGGCGTCTAGGCAGTACGACTCAAGGAACTCTATCCCGGCCCAATGACCCCGGAGGGGGAATCCCATTCCGGGTCACGGGTGCCGTGCTAGGTTCAGTTGAGAAGTCCTGCCCGAGCCGCGGAAACAGGGAGGACTCTTCCGTCTGCGAACGGAGGCCTCCCCCACGGGCCGAGAGGGGTGCATCGGTTGCCGCCGATGCTGAGGGGGGCAGGAAGGGTGATTGGGGGCCCAAGACCTGTCAATGCGAGGTGCTACAGAACCGCCCTTCCCTGCTACCCTGACCCCATCATGAGCCTTCTGCGCGCCCTCCCTCTGGCTTTTTTGGGACTCCTCAACCCTCTCGCCCACGGAGCCTCACCCGCCCCGACCCAAGACTCAGCGGCCCTGGGCCGTGGCCTGGGTGCCATCAAGCTGGAGTCCATCGAAGCCGACCTGGATTATCTGGCCAGCTCTGAGCGCGGAGGCCGGGCCACGCCCAGCGCGGGTCTGGACGAGGCCATGGCACACGTGGTCCAACGCTTGGAAGCGTCGGGTTGGACGCCCGGGGGGTCCGATGGTTGGCGCTCACCCTTCCCTCTTTTCACGCTCCGTGTGGATGCCGAACGCAGCGGAGCAAAGGTCACCGCTGGTGACACGGCTCTGGAATTTTCCTTTGGTGAGCAGATCCTCCCCGAGCGTATGGGTCAGCTGCGCGCATGGAACCTGAAAGGGCCCCTGGTCTCCGTAGGTGCCGGCGAAGAAGCAGACATCGCCAAGGCTGAATTGACTGGAGCCTGGGCATTGATCCAAGAAGGTCCGGCCTCGGTTCGGGGCGCGGTCCTGCGTGCCCGCGAAGCGGGAGCCATCGGCATGCTCGTGACTCCGGGGACCGACTGTCGTTGGCGCGAGTATGATGAGCGCTTCGCGTCCGTTGCGAGCGCCATGGTTCGCGGGATCGTCACGCAAGCCCCTGCTCGTGGTGGACGGCACAATGACCCGGCGGTGGTCATGATCACGGAGAAGGCCACCGCACGGTTACTATCCCTGGCAACTGCTGATTGGTCCGGGAAAGCCGAAGGAGCCCTTCCTCCCAGCGGTGTGCAGTTGGGAGCTCAGTTTCACGACAAGCGCGCCCTCGTAGAGCCTGAAACGAAGACCGCCAACGTGATCGCCTGGATGCCGGGTAGTGACCCGGAACTGGGACGCGAGGTCATCCTTCTCACGGCACACGTGGACCACCTGGGCGAGATCCGCGAGGAGGTCCACGCCGGCGCCAACGACAATGCATCGGGGGTGGCCGCGCTCCTCTCCGTAGCTGATGCCCTGGCCGCGCGCGGTCCCGGCCGCCGTGGCCTGGCCCTCCTGTTCCTGGTGGGAATGGAGAAGGGCTCCTGGGGTGCCAAGGCCTTCCTGGCGGACCCTTCCCTGCCTAAGGGCGCCCAGGGCGTGGCCCTGATCAACCTGGATCGCGTCGGGCGCCTGGAAAACGACCTCCTCTACGCCACCCCCAGCCCTACCCACCCCAACTACAGCCCCCTGGCCGCAGCCATTGCCGCCCCAGCCGCCGAAGAGGCGCTGCTGCTCGCCTCCATGGATGACCAGTGGTCGCGCCTGGATACGCGGGTCTTCGCCATGGCGGGCCTGCCCGTTCTCAGCCTGAGCTCGGGTGCCGACGAGGACACGCATCTCGCCAGCGACACACGGGACAAGGTCCACGCCGACTCGGTCAAGAAGGTGGCTCGTACGACCCTGCGTCTCCTTGAGCGTTTGGATGGGGAGCTGCTGGGCTTGCCCCGCGGCCCCTCGGTGGCGAACGGTGACGGACCGGGTCCACCTGATTCGGACGATGCCATGCTGTTCGGCATGGACCTCATCGCCGCAGCAGACAGCGGAGAGTCATCTTTCTTTCTCAACGCCCTCGACCGCCAAGCGCTGGTGCAGCGTGCACTGAGCCAGTCCGAGGTGCCGGCATCCCGCGCCGAGCGAGGCTGGCTGGAACAGGCGGCGGAGGTGGAGCGTCTCTGGCGCCGGGCCGTCGAGCTATGCACCGACGATGGGCAGTACAGCCTGCTGCGCGTCAGTCACCTGTCGGCTACGGACGACCAACCCGAGCGTTGCGAGTTAGTCATGCGGCTGGCGCGAGAGACCGACTTCGACTACCACAGGCTGCTCCTGGACCGGGACAGCACCCAGGCCATCCGGGTCATCGATGTGCACGCCCTCTCCCTGGACGAGTGGGCCAGTGACACCTTGGCTCGGCACCACGCGCTGCTGTCCAGTCACCCTGATTCTCTCGCGGATCTGCGGGCGGGCCGCTCGCCCCGCTGCCTGGCTCCCTTGAGTGGCCTGCACGTGCACTACGACGATCCCGATCTGGTCCGGGGAATGGGCCTGCTTGATGGACTGCCCGAGAGCCTCTCCATGGAGCGCGACTATCTTCGCATGGCCATGCTCTACACCTGGGGCCCGCGGCGCACGGAATGGGCCGTCGCCCGGGGCCGCTTTGAAGCCACCTTCCCCGAGGCCCGGGGTGCAGTTGTCTGGGCCGTGTGCGACACCCACGGCTGGGATCCCGAACCCGCCGAATTGGCCGAGTCGCTCGATGCTCTGGTGGCCATGACGGGGGACGCCACCTACCCCACATTCCTTCGGGGCATGCACTCGACGTTTGCCGAGCAACCCGCCCTGGCACGCCCCTTCTTTGTACAGGCCATGGCTCTGGAGCCCGAGTTCCAGGAGAGCTGGTGGGGTCTCTTGAACGCCTTGAAAGCCCTGGAGGACTGGCCCGCCCTCGCCCAGCACCTAGATGACTTCGGGGGCTACTTCGGGTTCGAGTTCACTCCCGAGGAGACGCTGGAGGACACCAGCATGGCCGAGTTCGTCAAGTCGGCGGCCTTCGCCGAGTGGCAGACACGCTATCGGGCAAGGCACAAGGGCGACAAGTAAACCCATGCTGGACTCAGCAAGAAGGCGGGTCCGCCTGGCCGCCCCTCAACTGGCAATACCCGCCGTCCTGCTCATGGGTCTTGCCCATGGCGTGGGCTTGATGGCGCCTGATGTGGCGGTTCGGCCGCGGCTCTCCTTGAGCGCGGACGCTCCTGGTGGGATGTGCGAGCTGGGACAGACCGTCACCTTCACGGCACAGGTGGTGAACACCTCCGGTGATGAACTGCATGGCAAGCTCCGTTGGGAGCTTGAGACGCTGGCCTTCGACGCGCCGGTTGTCGAGCCGGTCCCGATCGAGGTGGAAGGGCGCGGGACGGCGAGCTACCACTACATACTCGAAATGAAGGTACCCGGATTCGTGCGCGTCTCTTGCTTCGTGAGCGAGGATGGAGAGGAGCGGGAGGTGAAGCGTCACCGCCGGATCGGTTGCGAGCCGACAGCCATCCAATCAGAACTCACCCGCGAACCCGACTTCGGGGAGTTCTGGAACACGTCACTTGACGAACTCAGCAAGGTGCAACCCGAATACGAGCTCAAGGAGATCCCGAGGAAAAAGGGAGCAGGCGCGCGGCGCTATGAGGTCATCATGCGCAGCCATGGCGGAGTTCGAGTGCGTGGATGGCTGGAGGTTCCCTCATCCGAGGGTCCCCATGCCGCACTCCTGAGAGTCCCCGGCTACAGCCAAAACATGCGGCCGGTGAACAACACCCGCGGCATGATCGTGCTCTCTTTGAACGTCCGTGGTCACGGCAACAGCGTCGATGACGTGCCGGGCCAGCCCACCGACTTCTGGATCCGCGGCCTGGATCTCAAGGAGACCTACTACTATCGGGGAGCCTACCTGGACTGCGTGCGTGCCGTGGACTATCTGACTTCCCGGGAGGACGTCGATCCGGACAAGATCGCGATCTGGGGTGGGAGCCAGGGTGGAGGCCTGGCCTTCGCAACCGCCGCGCTGGATCCGCGCATTGACCTGTGCGTCGCCGACATCCCCTGGCTCTGCGACTGGATCAACTACTCCAGGTTGGTTCCCAAGGACGACGCCATGATCAACTGGCTCGCCGCAAAGGAGACTCGGACCGAGGCGTCGGTGCTACGGACGCTAAGCTACTTCGACACGATGAACTTGGCCGATCGCATTCAGTGCACAACGATCATGGGGGTGGGATTGCAGGACTCGATCTGCCCCCCCTCCACAAGTTTCGCCACCTTCAATCGGATCACCGCGCCCCACGACTACCGCATCTATGAAGACAGCGGCCACGGGCTCGGTGGCGACCATTACATGTGGGTGGTCGGAGAAGTCCAAGAGATCTTCGGTTCGGAAAAGCGCTAGATCGCCAAACCCATCGGATTAGAAATCCGATGCACCTTCCAATCTGAGCTGGCGCAAGTCCCCAAGAATCAAGAACTTACGCGAGCTTGCTTGGGAACAGGCTCCGAGATTTGCCTCGGGTTTGCCTCAGAGTCCGATCAGGTAGCAACTGACAAGGAACGGTTGAGAGCTGGTGCCCT
>LWDU01000023.1_pt1 | contig 97808 bp, 88 predicted proteins | sample 727161 | NCBI WGS metagenome assembly LWDU01 (sample SAMN04566230, study PRJNA314399) | hydrothermal vent metagenome | isolation source: deep sea hydrothermal plume seawater | place: Mexico: Gulf of California, Guaymas Basin | collected 2004-07-11 | reverse complement strand
GCAGCACATCATCGAACTGGGTATTCAACTCGAGTTGTCCGGGTGCATCTTCGTGATCGCCCTGGATAATATCGAGACCCATTTGTTGCGAATACTCTATAACCTTCATGAAAGTGGGGCGAAGTTCTTCGAACTGGTCGATATGATAGCAATTGGGTTTGGTCACACCACCGTTCGGCTTACCATCATCACCGCGCTTCAACCACATCATCTCAGGCTCAGTGCCACAACGCATATCCAGTCCATGTTTATCCTGGAATGCATTGTGAATACGGCGTAAATTACCACGGCAATCCGAAGTTAATGCACCACCCGGATTCTCGCGCTCCTCGCGATTGCGAAACAGTGTACAAAATACACGGCCGACCCGTTTGTCCCAGGGCAATTGACAAAAAGTTTCGGGATCCGGAATACCAACAAGCTCAGAGGCTTCAGGGCCATAACCAATATAGTCACCATGGCGGTCAACAAATAGATTTGCGGTTGACCCATAAACCAGCTGGAAACCTTTTTCGGCGAGGCGCTCCCAGTGCGCGGACGGAATACCCTTGCCGACAATGCGTCCAGTAACCGAAATAAACTGATAATAGATATAGTCGACACCGGTTTCCTTAATTTTTTCGCTGACCTGCTTGACTAGATCGTCGCGTCCTGACTGTGCTACATGGGCTTCTAGGTCGGTCATTTTTCTCTCCTTTAGTGTCCAGCTGGACTGGTGTGTTCTGTGAGTATACCAATATAAGACCTTTAGAGGGTGTCGTGAAGACCAGAACCATCAGACATTAACTTGCGGAATAAGCCAGTGTCAACTCACGTTAATCCGACCGCGACTTTCTTGTATTTCGGTTCAATACTGGATAAGCTTGTACCGATTTATACCAACTTAGTACCTTTTAAAACAAATCATGACTAATCCAACAGCTACCCAACCCAGTCACTCCCCTCAAACGGTCTCGCGGATCCCTGATGCGACCGATGTTGGTGGCTCCGCGGGTATTGCAGCACAGCTACGACGCTCAATTTCCGAAGGTGTTTATGAATTCAGTGACCGTCTACCCGCGGAACGGCATCTTGCCGAAACGTTTAACGTCTCCAGGGGAACAATTCGCGAAGCACTCCGACGACTTGAAGAACTCGGAATGGTCACAAGAGAGATTGGCAGCGGCACCTTTGTTACTTATAGAGAATTCGCCGAACAGACTGCTATCGCCGATGTCACCAGCCCACTGGAACTGATCGACGTGCGTTTCGGCATCGAACCTCAAATGGTGAGACTGGCAATTGCCAACGCCACGGCAATTGACATCGAACGACTTCACAAAGCACTCGCGCGAGTGGAATCAACTCAGAACGATCCGGAAAGTTTCACGCTGGCTGACAGCGAGTTTCACCTGTCACTGGCAGAATGCACACGCAACCGACTGATGGTGTGGCTCTATCAGCTGATTAATGAAACACGTACTCACTCACAATGGGATTCAATGAAGGATACGATACTGACTTCTGAGCGTATCGCCAAATACAACGCCCAACACCGACAACTCTACAACGCAATCGCAAGCCGCAATATCGACACCGCGATGGCAACGATACACGAACATCTCGAGCGCGCACGCACCGATCTCATTGGCGCAAGCAGAAAATAAAATACGAATCGATCCTGATAATACAGGTCAAATTGTACTGCTCGCCTTATTCCAGTCCGGCTTAAACCCAAGAACGATCACATCCTTGGGCATTCGGGAATTGAACAACCGATTATGCCAGTATGTTGCTTGATAGGCAGGGGCATCGTCGACCAGCTGCCGTACTGTACAAGGTAAGGTGTAAGCTGCACTGAACTGGGAAAACACCAGGGTGCAGGCCCGCTTGGCCAGCAACACTCGAGCCAAGAGGTCGCCAGACTGAAACAACGCAGTTAATTCATCAGAGAACTCGTGTGGCCTCTGGTAGTGGGTCGCTGAGAGGAGCTCAAGAGCATCGGCAAACCGATCTGCCGGATCATGGGTTTTCTGCACCAGATACCGAAACTGGCTTGCATCGCTTTCCGCCGACCGCCTATTGATAAGCACAGTAATAGAAGTGGAATAACCACCATCCTCTCTCAGTAGTACACGAGGCTGCATACCATCACTGGGCTGGCCCTCGCGCTGACGCATGGCGATCTGGCGCAAGCGGCATTGCCATCCCAAAAACCTTTGCTGTAATCCCTCCGCCTGAATGTCCATACCATCTTACTGTGCACTCATACACAGTAATTGACAACAGATCCAAGAACCGTAAGGTCGATTCAAAGCCCGTCCTAACGTTCGACTTTCGGGGTTCTGGGGTTAGACTAGCCCACCTCCAATTCAACTCCGTAGACGACTAGTGCCGCAGCCTGATTTTTTTATCGACATAGACGGCGTACTTTGTGATGGCCCGAACCTGATTAAAGGCGGACCGGAATCACTATCGTTTCTCCGCTCCCAAAGCAGCAGATTCTTGCTCGTCACCAACACTACAAGAATGTCTGCTTCAGATATTGAATACAAACTCACTGGCATCGGCTACAAAATCAGTAGCGAAGAGATTTTTCCGGTCTCACAAGCTACCGTCGAATATGTGAATTCCCGGTACGGTCATGCACGCTGCTTCCTGATTGGTGATGAAAGCCTTGACTCACTCTTTCAGAGCCACGGCCACACAGTCACTCGAAACGAAGAGCCCGTCGATGCGGTAATCGTCGGGCAGGCACAATGGACCCATTTTGGAGAAATCGATATTGCCAGGCGTCTGGTCGAGGCTGGTGCAGAACCGGTGGCAATGCACAAGGATCCTACCTGGCCAGACGGTGGCATAACCCGAATCGGGTTGGGTCCCATCGTCGCCGCACTGCAATCAGCAATCTCCAGAGAGATCACACTAATCGGCAAACCTAAAACAGCTTTCTTTGAAACGGCTCTCACACGGGCAGGCTACCCAAGGTCAAACACAATCATGATTGGCGACAGCCCGGAGACTGACATCGTGGGCGCTAAGAACGCAGGCCTTAGGACCCTTCAGGTTCGCACGGGTAATGGGGCAGGCACCTCTCCCAAGAACTGTGATTGGATACTGGACTCCATAGCAGATCTACCCCACTGGTACCGATCCAATTTCAAGCATTGAAGAACAATTGAAAGCGTTCCCAGGTCGAAGGGATTCAGCCTCGGTGACCGCAATACCGGCCGACCTGATAATCATGTGCCGGGGTCTACGCAAAGTATACGGCGATCTGGAGGCTGTCTCGGGACTCGACCTTGATATCCCGCGCGGCAACTGTTTTGGCCTGTTAGGGCCCAATGGTGCCGGCAAAACGACAACCTTACGCATGGTCCTGGGACAGTCACCAAGAACTTCTGGGGTTCTAAGTATTTTCGGTAAAAGTATTGACAGTAATCTGCGTGAAATACGACAACGTACCGGTATCGTTCCCCAGGCTGATAATCTCGATCCAGATTTTACAGTGGCTGAAAACCTGCGGATATATGGACTTTACTTTCGGATCACGTCCTCGGTACTGGAGCATCGCATTCCCAAGCTACTCAAACTCGTTGAACTCGATCACCGGGCAACGGATCGTATTTCAACCCTGTCCGGCGGCATGAAACGCAGACTGATCCTGGCCAGAGCACTGATAAATGATCCTGATCTACTGGTTTTTGACGAACCGACTACGGGTCTTGATCCTCAGGCCCGGCACATGATCTGGTCCCTGATCCATCGGCTAAAACGAAATGGTAAAACCATATTAATCACCACCCATTACATGGAAGAAGCAGAACGCCTGTGTGACGAAATTGTAATTATTGACCATGGCAAACTCCTCGCCCAAGGTGCGCCCGGTGAGATGGTCCGCATCCACTGCCAAAAGGAAGTTCTTGAGATCCGCGGCGAATTACCCGACCGACTGTTTGACAATCTTGGCTACAAACGCAACAGGTTCGAACAAGCAGGTGATACTTACTATCTATATAGTGACGATACCACTGAACTCTTAGAAACTGCCGCTGTCCTCCCGGAACTCGCCTGCCTGCATCGCCAATCAGGGCTTGAAGATGTTTTTCTCAGACTGACGGGGCGGGAATTGCGGCACTGATGGACTGGCAGCTACCTTTACCGCGACTGGAAACATTGGCGGTCTGGCGACGGAATGCACTGGTCTGGAGAAGGATGATCGGCGCGAGTGTACTGATGCACTTCGGCGAACCCTTCATCCTTCTCATTGGATTGGGATACGGCCTGGGCAGGTTTATAGGAGAGATGGCAGGTATCCCTTATTTTGCGTTTCTAGCATCTGGGTTTATCGCCTGGTCGGCCATGAATGTTGCCAGCATGGAAGCTATGTGGTCGGTTTATACCCGTATGGTTCCCCAACAAACCTACGAGGCTATTCTAGCAACCCCCACGCGCGTTGACGATATTGTTATTGGGGAATTGCTCTGGTGCGCCAGTAAAAGCCTGGTCAGTGGATCGGCGATCCTTGTCGTGGCCGCTGTACTGGGCGCTGTTGCTGACTGGAGGGCCATACTGGCCTTGCCCGCAATATTCCTGACCGGGTTTTGCTTTGCAGCACCCGCTCTCATTATGACCGCACTGGCCAAAGGATATGAGTTCTTTACGTTCTATCTCACATTGGTCATGACGCCCATGTTCATTCTGTGCGGCGTCTTTTATCCTACGGCCAGTCTCCCCGCTCCCATGCAGACGTTCGTTCAGTTTTTGCCCCTCACGCACGCAGTGGCCTTGATCAGGCCGCTAGTCGTAGGCCAACCTGTGATAGATCCCTGGCTGCATGCCGGTGTTCTGGCGTTTTGTGGATTCTTTGGCGCCTGGATTGCCGTAGTGCTGGTCAGGCGTCGCTTGATTGTATGATCTATCCCCCTGAAATTGTCGTAGGCATTAAACTAGCATCACCAGACCCAAGCAACCCGAACCCAGACCCTTGGCTGAACGCACCTTTTCTTCTCTAGACCGTCTGATCTGTGCTGCCGACGAGACGCTAACCGTTTTGTTTGGCCGCCAGGCCGGTACGAACCGGCCAGATCCCGCGGTTGGAATTTCCGAAGCGGATTTAACCCCAACAGAGAGAAATCTATCGGCGAAACTCATGCGGGTTAACCACGTTGGTGAAATTTGTGCGCAGGCCCTGTACCAGAGCCAGGCCCTGACATCCCGTTCAGATAAGGTGCGAAAAACCTTGAGCCTGGCTGCACTGGAGGAGCAAGACCATCTACGCTGGTGTGAGAATCGCATCAATTCCCTTGGCGGGCGGAAAAGCCTCTTGAATCCAGCCTGGTATCTGGGTTCATTTACGATCGGTCTTGCTGCCGGCTTTGCCGGAGACCGAATTAATCTGGGATTTCTTAGAGAAACTGAAAAACAGGTTGAAGGCCACCTTCACTCTCACCTGGACCGTCTACCGAAAAATGATCTCGCTAGCCGAGCTGTCGTCGGTGCCATGAAAGAAGATGAAAAACAGCATGGGGAAACCGCACATCGGGCCGGTGCCTCCGAACTACCCCTACCTATAAAATTTATGATGCGCCTTGCCAGTCGGGTTATGACAGGTACTGCACACTGGATCTAGTCGCACCTCCACACAACTATCTGGTGTCCACCGTATTGCGCTGGTCGGTCAGACTAATCGTAGTCATGGTTCTGATGGCTAGCAGTCAATTGAAGGCTGAACCAATCTCGATAATTGATGACGCTGGAAATACCATTACGCTGTCAGGCCCTGCCCATCGGGTAATCAGCCTTGCTCCAGCACTGACGGAAATTATCTATCACGTTGGCGGTGGTAATCGTCTGGTCGGTACAGTTGAGCACAGCGACTATCCTGCAGCCGCACGCAATATTCAGCGCATCGGTGCACACGACCGGTTTGATTTTGAGACCATACTCGCACTCCAACCCGACCTTATACTAGCCTGGGCAAGTGGCAACCCGGCAAATCAACTGAGCCGCCTTGAGAAACTCGGACTGCTTGTTTACCGTGCAGAACCCAGCACGCTTGAAAGCTTGGCAAGCACAATACAGCAGATCGGCAAAGTGGTCGGAAATGCTCACGAAGGAGTGGCACGAAGTCAGGAGCTATTGATCAAAGCCAATGGCATTAAGCAGGAATTCAGCCATAGACAAAACCTCACCGTTTTTTATCAGGTCTGGCATGATCCGATCATTACCCTTAACGGCAACCACATTGTCAGCCAGATGTTGCGCAGTTGCGGCGCAACAAATCTGTTTTCGGACCTTCCGGATATAGCCCCGGTGGTATCTCTAGAGTCAGTCATCAAACGAAATCCGGAGGTCATCGTTGTTGGCGGCACACCAGACGGTGCGCCTAAGTGGCTGAAAAACTGGGAGGCCTGGGGTCACATCACCGCGGTCGCCCGCGGACATCTTTTCTCTGTAAATGCTGATCTGCTACACAGACACTCTCCACGAATCATCCTTGGTCTGAGAGAACTTTGTGAGACTCTGGATCAGGCGCGAGAGTGACACTAACTGGAGAAGCTCACTTCTCTGCCTGATACTGTAGGCGAAGAAACCAAACGCGTCCTGGCTCATTGTAGTTTTTTGCAGTGGCGTACACTTTGCCCAGAAGATTATTTACCTCTGTTCTGATGGTCCAGGACCTGTTCAACTCGTATCCAAAATAGCCGTGAATCAATACGTAGCTGTCGAGCCGTGAACTATTGGCCTTATCGTCGTAACGACTCCCGTGATACTGCAGGTTCAGTCCATAACGTGACGTTTGATGTTGGCGATCTAGATTCAATTGGATCACTTCCTTCGCACGGCGGGGCAACTGGTTGTTTGTGCTTCTATCAATGGGATCAGACAACGTCAGACTTGTCTCCATCTCCCAGTTCTTCAGCAATCCGGCCCTGACAAGTCCACCCCATTCAAGCTCGAAACCGTTTATCCTGACTTTATCGACATTGACTGACGCCCAGGTCACGGGATCATAGCCAATTAAGTCTTCAATGCTTGTTTGGAAACCTCTTATCGACCAGTGACCACGGTAACTATCCCCGCTCAACCCGATCTCAAAAGAAGATGATGTTTCGACATCCAGTGTCGGAGTGCCGAACTCTGGATAGTAAAGATCATTAAAACTCGGTGATTTAAACGCGGTTCCATAACCCATATTGAGACGATACCCGCTTGTTAGATCGAGTGCGTAATCAACACTTCCTGTCGTATGCGTGCCAAACTGTTCGTTATTATCAATTCTTGCGCCAGCCACAAAATTTTGCGCACCATGGATACCTTGCCACTGTAAAAACATACCCAGGTTTGACCGTTCATCGATATCGTAGATTACAGAACTGTCAACAGAATCCTTAGAGTAGTCTGAACCGACAGTGAGTAAATGCTGCCCGCTAACAGGCCAGTCTAATTGACCATTTAGCTGAAACCGAGTGGTATCAAACTTTCCGTCTGACACTCCGTCTGCAAACGTCTCCGAATCATCCAAGCTTCTCCCGAACTGTAATTTACCCTGCCAGCCTTCCTCATCGGCATGGTCCAGCCGAAAATTCAGAACCTGCTGGGTATAGTCGGAGTCATGGACAACTGATTCTCCGGCCCACGCATTGTCAAACGCTGTATTGCCACCGGCGTGCAACAACGACATATTCAGATCGTTTTCAGCATCCAGGTATCGTGTCCAGCGAACTGTCAGGGACGTATTGTCATAGCCGTCCTTATCTGGCTGAGCCCCCGTCTGACTGTCTATACCATCGGTATTTGAGTAACCCACATTTAAACTGTAGCTGGAGTCGTCACTGAATCCAGCAGACCCCGCGCCCGCCGTGAACGTGTTGTAACTTCCGTAACCCACTTCAGCGTGCGAACTTGTCTTTCCAGAAGCGCCCTTGGTGAATATCTGGATTACCCCGCCGACTGCTTCGGAACCATACAGATTGGACCGTGGCCCCCGGACAATCTCAATACGATCGATCTGATCTAGCGGCAGATATTGAAACGCTGTTGTACCGACCGTTGCCGAATAGAGTTTGACGCCATCTATCAACGTCAGAACATGTCCGGAATTGGTTCCGCGCATGAATATGCTGGTGTTCTTCCCATAACCGCCATTGCGCGTAAATTCTATACCCGGCACTAAGGATAAAAGCTCTCCCAAATCTCGTGCTTGGCTATTCTGGATATCTTCACTGCTGATGACAGTAACCGGAGCCAGTATCTGATCTGCTGTTTGCGCAGTTCGCGTCGCTGTAACCACAACGGGCTCAAACGCAAGAACACCTCTCACCACAAACAAGGATAGGGCAGCAACTACGAATTTCAGCAAGTAAAAACGGATCACTGTTTGGCTCCGGCACACCACCCGTGTACTGTTAAGCAGGGGGTAGCCGACCGTTTTCAGTTGATGGCCCGCAACCGCCCCACGCGGTTAATTCAAAGGGTCCTCTACAGGCCGGTCTCCGGACTCGTGAGCCAGCGTCCTTTAGACGCTTCGAGCAACGCCTTCCCATGGTTAAAACCACAGTGGCTATGTGTTGCTCGACGTAACTCACCTACCGTTGCGGGGGCAGTGCCGGATTTGCTTCAGATGATGCTTACCGGCTTCCCATTTATCTGCGCAGCAATCCGCTGGCACAGAACCTTCAAGGAGTAGCTAACGATAAATAGAAATAACGATTAAGTCAATCCACCTCTACCCCGGGTAGAACCATGTGCCGTCAGCAGTACTGACCATGCGCATGGTGTGGTTATAGACCCGTGAGAGGATGGCTTCAGTTGCCAGAGTTTCTACTGGACCTGACTCGGCCAGTCCTTCCCCGAACAACAGCAACAGATGATCACTGAAGCGCAGTGCAAGATTGATATCGTGCATCACGAGAATTACTATCCCGTTGCGACTGCGCCAGTCGGCGATCAAATTCCCAAGCATAACGACTTGATAATGCATATCAAGGTGATTACTGGGTTCATCCAACAAGAGAACAAGTGGCTCCTGCGTGACCAGAGCAGCCAGATCCGCTCGGCGACGCTCGCCCCCAGAAAGCGATGTCATACTCCGATCACTCATTTGATCAAGGTCGACCAGTTCAAGTGCCTCCCGAGCCTTCTGAATGTCCTCGGTAGACTCTCCCTGAAGGGGATTCAACCAAGGATGACGCCCTGTCAGCACCGTATCAAGCACCGATGCAGGAAATAGGGTCTCATTTTCCTGAAACAGTATGCCTAATCGTTGTGCCCGCGATCGACGACTAAGACTCATGACTTCCTGGTCATTCAAAATGATCTGACCACTGACTGGAGTTCTCAAACCAGCCAGGGTCTTAAGTAGAGTGGACTTGCCTACGCCGTTGCGTCCAAGAACAGACCAGACTTCACCTGGATTGATCCCAAGCGATAGATCCTGACAGACACAGGTGTTACTGATCTCGACCGACAGATTTTCTAGAGCCAGAAGAGTCATGTCCGACCACCTGCCCTATCGCGCTGCAGTAAATAGAGGAATACCGGGACTCCGATGAATGCCGTAATTACGCCAACAGGTAGCTGATTTGGTGCCATAATCGTTCGGGCTGCTGTTTCAGCCAGCACCAGAAGCACCCCACCGAGCAATACTGAACCGGGCAGAACAAGTCGGTGATCTGAGCCCCCCCAGAGCCGCACCATGTGCGGCACAACAAGACCAACAAACCCAATCGCTCCAGCAAGTGTAACTGCCGATGCTGTCAGTAGCCCCGCCATAAAAAACAATCCGACCCTCAAAAGAGTTGTATTGACTCCAAGAGATTCGGCACGTAACTCACCCAGCGACAGGAGATTCAAACTGCGAGCAATGCCAAATGCAATCAAAAGTGAGGTCATCAAAATTCCCAGTCGGATCCAACCCGGAAAGGATTCACGGATATCGCCCATCAGCCAAAACAGCATCCCGCGAACGTGAGCATCCGGGCTGACTGCAAGAATAAAACTGACGACCGCGCCCCAACCAGCTGCCAGGACAACACCGGTCAGAAGGAGTCGGGTAGTCGACCAATCTCCCCTCCCCCGTGAAAGCACAAATACCAAAAACATTGACGCCAGTGCACCAACTGCGGCAGCACCTGAAATCCCGACCGTATGCCAGCCGAGTAAAATTGCGAGTAGCGCAGCAACCGCTGCTCCACCAGAAACACCCAACACGTACGGATCTGCCAGTGGATTTCGCAGCAGTATCTGCATCAGTACACCTGCGAGCCCCAGCATTCCGCCAACAACGAATGCGGTAGCGGCACGTGGTAAGCGCAATTGAATCACGACTGCGTAGTCGACCGACGACCCTCGTCCCCTAAGACCCTCCATTACGCCGGTCCAATCGACGGCTACACTCCCGACTGACAATGCAACTGCAAATGCACCGATCGCCAGCAGTAAAAGTGCCAACAAAATTCTTGGATTAGTCGAGGATGTTCGCTTAGCGCTCGAGGAAGGCATTGAGTGCAGTAAAATAAGTAACACAGGGCGGACTTAGTATAGCTACTCTAAAAATACCCACCGATGGACTTATTTTAGTCAGAACTCGACTTGAATTTGACCGAGCCATGAGAGAATATCCCAGCTGCAAGCTGGTCCTAACAGGGGTAAAAGGGAACAAAGCCCCCGCTAAAGCGTGTCAACCTTGGCTGTACCCGCAACTGTAGGCGGCAAGCGGCAGACCGTTTTCGCCACTGGCCATTGACCGGGAAGGTGAATCTACTGCTGTGATCCGCAGGCAGAAGACCTGCCAGCAGGCGTCGCTCATCTTAAGGCCGGGAAAAACTTGAGGTGCGGTAATCCGGGACGGCGACGCCGAACAAACCGGAGCAAGACGTATTGATAAGCATGACAATCCGCATCACAGGAATACGCCGACAGATCCAGACCTCTGGCACCGACTGATGAACCTATCTCCAATTGCCACAGCCACTGTTTTCTCGTGTGCTGTTCATATCGGTGCTCTGGCCGTATTTGCCCACACAAACCGTCCTCCTGAATTAACTAAAGAAATCGTCTTTTCCTCAACCCTGCAGGCAACGTTGATCCAGGAAACACAGGATGCTGGCGAGACCATCGAGCCATCAGTAGCAGCAATTGAGACTGTTGAAACAAAGCCGATGGACAAGGCCAGTAAGCTGAACAAGCATGTTGACGAATTGATCACCACGACCACTCAGGAAAGAGATCAACTCAAAATTGCCACTAAAGCCCTGCAGACATCGCTGGCACGTGCAGCGCGCGACAACCAGTCACTGGCAAAAAGCCGCGTTGAGCTTCGAACTCAAAACCGGCTTCTTAAACAACAGTTAACCCAACTGACCGCTATCAATCAAGAACTGGATCAGGTAATTTCTAAACAACCTACTCGAACAGAAATACCTCGGCCTGAGTCACAGACAGCATCGACTTTACCGACACAACAGGCTTCTAGAAACCTACTGGATACGGGAAACGCCGCAGTTGACTACAAACCCAGACCCGTTGCTGGCAACCCTAAACCACACTATCCACTTCTGGCCCGCAACCAGGGGATCGAAGGGCGCGTTGTAGTCAATGTCCTAATCTCTGTCCAGGGTACAGTCAAAACCATCGATGTAGGGCAGAGCAGCGGATCTCGCCTGCTAGATAGAGCAGCCGTACAAGCAGTAAAGAAATGGCGCTTTCACCCAGTCTTACACAATGGGAAAGCCATACCATCTTCCGAATCTGTACCGATAGTTTTCAAACTAAAAAACTCTTAAAACCGGCAAGTCAAATGGCATGTTCCTGGCGCAGAGCCTGAATATGATCGTCACTGTAGTGTAAAAGATCACGTAACACCTGCTCAGTATGCTCGCCCAGCAGTGGCGGTGGATGTTCGTAGACCGGAGGAGTGTCTGAGAGTTTAAGCGGGCTTCCAACAATCTCAAATCGATCTGACAGTGGATGTGCCATTGCCATACGCATTTTTCGATGCCTCACCTGCGGCATCGCCAGTACCTGGTCGATGGTGTTGATTGGTCCCCACGGAATCTGGTAACGATCAAAGTCCACCGCCCATTCTTCCGAACTCCGTTGTTTTACGATGCGCTCAAGTTCGGGCAACAGTGCCGTCCGGTGTTGCACACGGCCCGTGTTAGTGGAGAATCGAGCGTCCCTGGCTAACTCGGGCACACCCGCCAACTCGCAGAAGCGTTCAAACTGTGTATCGTTCCCGATCGCAATAATAATGTGCCCATCTGACGACTCGAAAACCTGGTAAGGCACCACATTGACGTGTGCGTTACCCGCTCTTATCGGGACCTCGTCCGAAATCATGCAGTTCATCGCCTGATTGGCCAGCATAGCGACTTGGCAGTCGAGCAACGCCATATCAATATACTGACCTTTATGCGTAACCTCCCGACTGAGCAGCGCAGCCTGAATAGCTGAAACTGAATACAGGCCAGTGACCAGATCCGCAATCGCGACACCCACCTTCTGCGGCCCGGCACCGGCTACGCCATCACGCTCACCGGTGATACTCATGAGACCTCCGGTACCCTGAATCATAAAATCATAACCGGGCCGTGCTGAATCGGGGCCATCCTGACCAAAACCTGTGATAGAGCAGTAGATTAGTCGGTCATTGACCCGACTGAGTGATTCGTAGTCCAGCCCGTAGTTTCTGAGTCCGCCAACTTTAAAGTTCTCTACCAGGACGTCTGATTTCATAGCCAGGTCCCGTATCACACTCTGGCCTGATGGATGACTGATATCGATACACACCGACCGTTTACCACGATTCGCCGAGAGATAGTACCCAGCCTCAGAGGTATCACTACCGTCTGCCGCCTTCAGATACGGGGGGCCCCATCCTCGAGTATCGTCACCGGCACCGGGACGTTCAATCTTGATGACCTCCGCACCCAGATCAGCGAGGATCTGCGTACAGGATGGGCCGGCCAAAACACGACTGAGATCTAGAATTCTGAACCGTGAAAGCGCACCGGCCATGGGCAATCAACCAGTAAATGCCTGAATCCCGGTCTGCGCCCTCCCCAGGATCAGCGCATGAACATCGTGAGTACCTTCATAGGTATTTACAGCTTCCAGGTTCATGACATGCCGGATCACATGATATTCATCGGACACACCGTTCGCTCCATGCATATCCCGAGCAACTCGCGCAATGTCCAGCGCTTTACCACAGTTATTTCGTTTAAGCATAGAAATTGCGTCAGGCAGCATACGACCCTCGTCTATCAGTCTGCCTACTCGCAGCGCACCACTTAACCCGAGAGCAATATCAGTCTGCATATCCGCAAGCTTCTTTTGAATCAACTGATTTGCTGCCAGTGGACGGCCAAATTGCTCGCGTTCCAGTACATAGTTTCGTGCTGAGTGCCAGCAAAACTCAGCCGCCCCCATTGATCCCCAAGAGATACCATATCTCGCCCTGTTCAAGCAACCAAATGGTCCGCTGAGTCCACTTACTCCGGGAAGAATGTTCTCTTCAGGCACAAAAACATTGTCCATCACAATTTCCCCGGTAACCGATGCGCGCAGGGAGAACTTGCCCTCAATTACGGGTGTAGACAGTCCTTCCATCCCACGGTCAAGGATAAATCCTCGAATCGCGCCTTCATCGTTTTTGGCCCAGACAATAAAAACATCTGCGATGGGTGAGTTTGTGATCCACATTTTTGATCCCACCAAACGATAACCGCTGTCTACTCGGTGTGCTCGCGTCCTCATACTACCCGGATCAGATCCATGGTCGGGTTCGGTAAGCCCGAAACACCCTACCCAGTTCCCTGTGGCCAGATGCGGAAGATATTTTTCCTTCTGTTGATCCGATCCGTAAGCGTTTATCGGGTGCATGACCAGGCTGGACTGAACACTCATCATCGACCGGTAACTCGAATCAACGCGTTCAACCTCCCGGGCTATAAGGCCATAACAGACATAGTTAAGTCCCGCACAACCGTGACCCTGTATGGTCGATCCGAGCATTCCCAGCTCACCCATCTCATAAAAAATGTCTCGATCTACCGTTTCTTTCCGATTCGCTTCAAGAATTCTAGGTTGTAGCCGATCCTGGCAATAACGTGCCACGGTATCCTGGATCAACCGTTCATCATCGGTGAGCAAATCGTGGATCAGCAACGGATCCATCCACTGAAATTCAGCTTTTTGTATATCTTTCATCGGTTACACACCTTAATCTTCTGGAGCAACAGGCGCTCTGGTGCCACTTGATATTCTAGCCGCCTTAACTGACGACTGGGGAAACTCAATCACTACGACTACGCGTTGTGTTGAGCGGTCATTCAGACCTATCTCGAAGATCAGTATAATCGGTTATCTCGATACTCAATCTCCACTTGCTTCAAGCGTCGCCACCTATTCATAAGCATGCAGACTATTATTGATCAGATCTGGCCTTTGTTTCAGGTTGTCCTTGTAGACCTAGTTCTTGCCGGTGACAACGCCATTGTTGTGGCTCTCGCGGCTGCCGGAGTACCCGCTGCAGCGCGGCAGAGGGTCATTGTTATCGGAATAGCTGGTGCCGCAATCACCCGCATCCTGTTCGCCCTGATCACCGTAAAACTTCTCCAATTCCCTGGCCTACTCCTTGTCGGTGGCTTGCTGCTGCTCTGGGTATGCTGGAATTTATGGCGAGATCTTAAAGCCAGTGGATCGCGTGCAGATGATCAAAATGTGAAACGCGAGACCAAGTCGGTGCGCCAGGCAATAATCCTGATCATCATAGCCGACGTGTCGATGTCACTGGACAATGTGCTGGCAGTCGCCGGCGTGGCTCGAGATAACACCGTCGTTCTGATTATCGGCCTTGCTTTGTCGGTGGCACTGATGATGTGCGCAGCAACAGTAATCGCGCGACTCCTGCAGAAACAACGGTGGATTGCTTATGCCGGGCTTGCGATAATACTCTATGTCGCAATAACCATGATTTGGAGTGAGGTGGGTGAGATCCCGGAGATCTTCACACATTATTTTTCCCGTGAAAACCTGTGAACCTATACTCTGCGCCAGAATCTTTTCGGTTCTGGTTATCGTGTTTTTGCTCCTTGGACCCCATGGCGCCATGGGTGACGAACTCCGGGATGCGGTAAAAGCCTACAAAAGTCAGGACTACCAAACCGCCGTTCGCATCTGGCGATCCTACGCAGCAAAAGGAGATGTTGAGGCTCAATATCTCCTGGGTGTCGCTTATCACAAAGGGCATGGTGTCAACAAAAGCCTCAACCAGACGATCGCCTGGTTTCGAAAAGCAGCACAAGGCGGACATTCTACCGCTATGTTCAATCTCGGCGCGGCGTATTGGAAAGGTATCGGTGTCCGGCAGAACCTAGGTCGGGCCGTCGACTGGTGGAAGAAATCAGCAGCGAAAGGAGAAGCATCAGCCCAGTACAATCTGGCAAGTTGCTACCTTTCAGGCAAAGGTATCGAACACGATCTGCGAGAAGCCTACTACTGGATCAATCTGGCTACCAAACAAAAACACCCGGGTGCTGACAAAGTCGCCTTGATGATTAAACAGGAAGCCAAACGCTCCGGTCTTACATTGGCGGAATTGTCCAAGGACACTACAGCCCAGCACTCCACCACACGAAATCCCACCGACCCGGCTACTGAGTCTGGTTTTACTGCGGCAACGGTCGGAGCTCGTGGTGCTGTGGTTCACTTGTCCAAACCAACATCCAACGCCATTACAAAGCTTTCTAGCGGCACACCCATCAAGGTGGTCAGCACCCGCGACAAGTGGTCCCAAGTACACATTCCATTGGCTATTAATGTCTGGGTATTCGGCACACTAATTTCCCAAAATGGCGATACTGCTCGGATTGTCGGTGAAGGGGTTCGAGCCCGGACACGGCCGTCAACCCAGGGCGGTTCGAGTGTTATTGGAAACTTCGAGAAAGGTGAGTACGTACGCGTACTCAGCACCTCTGGAGACTGGGCAAGGGTTACAGCACCCCGTACGATGCGCGCATGGATACTGTCAAAGCAACTCGAGATTCACCCGTCTGTAACCGATCAATGGCTCAACCGGTGGCAAAGTGCTGCAACTCGACCTGATTCTGCTGAAACGGCTGAAAACACCGCTATTGATATCTCACCCTCTTCAGACAGCGGCCAGACTAGCGCGCTTTTCCGAGCCGCTCTGGTCACCCAAGCCAATGCCCGCGTTCTAGCCCGACCAGACGCCGGCGGTGCTGTAATCGCCCTGCTCGACTCCAATACGCCGATCAAAATTATCGGCAGCAAGGGAAACTGGAAAATGATTCAGTCACCCAATGGACTCGACGTGTGGGTCTGGGGCAAGTTTATTGACGAACGAGGTGCCACTGCCACGATCAACCGTAACCGTGTACGAATCCGATCTCGCCCCAGCACGACTGAAACATCGGACGTACTTGGCGCACTGGATAGCGGGACAAAAGTTACCGTTATCGGGCACAAAGGTGACTGGGCCAGGCTTCGCATCTTCGGTGCAGTCTCTGGTTGGATAGATAGCGCCCAAGTGATGACCCTGCCGACCGTCTCCGAGGATTGGCGAGCGCGATGGGCATCTGCTCAGGCGATTGCAACCCGTTGACAGACCGACTCGACCCTTGTTTTACCAGCTCATATCTTTGAGCTGCTGTAGAGAGACTGATTCATTGTTTCAACACTCACTTAACTGTTATCCGGTTTTAAGAAGGCTAGCCTTAGTCCTCCTCTGGAGTTTTTCTTGTTCACCTTTGAATGCTGCTGACCAGTTTGATGCTGGGACAATCAATCAACTCATTAAGAACAATCAGCTGATCCTTGCACTCGAGAGAGTTGATCAATGGCTCGACCTCCAGCCCAGTGCTGCCCTACCTCTGTTCCTGAAAGCCCGCATCCTAACAACTAATGGAAAGAACGATCAGGCTGTTACGATCTATGAGAAGGTGATTGAAGTTGAACCTGATTTGCCAGAGGCATACAACAACCTTGGGTTGATCTATGCCGCTGAAGGAAATCTTGAGAAAGCAACAAGATATTTCCAGCTGGGACTTCAAACCAACCCCACCTATGCAACTCTGTACCAGAATCTAAGTACCCTCTACGCAACTAGGGCTATCTCGGCATATCGCAAGGCGTTGCTGGGTACAAAGGCAAATGAAACCTCCGGTGATTCTCAGACACCCGATCTGTTACCGCTTGATATGCTGGGCAAGCGTTAATGGCACGTTTTATTTTGACAAAACACGGGCTACCTGGCTATCGTTTCAAATTTAGAACATTTACGGCCAGCATCTTAGGCGCACTACTAATCCAAAGCATGGCATCGGCTGCAAAACCGACAACGAGTGCCTATGAAGGCGAGCTAATCAGCAGTCTCCGACAGCTTATACTGGGTCAACCTGTAGCAGCACAACAGCACCTGTCGGCGCTCACCCAAAGGTACCCACAAAGCCGATTGGGGCGCCTTGTTCATGCTGATGTTCTCGCAGCACAGGCCGGCCTGTCCAACCAAATAGATGATTACGCGACTGCAAAAGATCTGGTTATCATTGCCAGACTCAGAGAACAGCTAAAGAACCGCTGGGATTACGTCCATAATCAGGGACCAAACCGCCAAGGGCAAGTACCCACCCGCTTGTTGTATGCCGGTCGTCCGGGCCATCAACTGATTTATGTCGATGTCCCTGCATCGAGGCTATATCTTTTCGAGTACCTTAACGACAGACCTGTTGCGGTACAAGATCACTATGTATCCATTGGTCGTCAAGGAGCCGGGAAAGAACAAGAAGGTGACCGACGGACTCCTATTGGGATCTATCATACAACCGGCTACATACCTGGTCAGAGTCTTCACGAGCGCTACGGCTACGGCGCATTGCCGATCAACTATCCCAACAGTCTCGATAAGTCCCGCGCCAGAAGCGGCCACGGTATTTGGCTGCACGGTACTGAACCTAGCTGGGTGAACCGCTCACCACTCGCAACCGACGGCTGTGTATCGTTGTCAAATCTGGATTTTGAAACGCTGTACATGCAACTAGAAAAACATACCCAGACTCGGGTAATCATTGACGACAAACCTGCATGGTTGCCTTTCGAAGAGTTAGTCAGTTTACGAGAACGACCACTTGGCATATTGCTTGATTGGACGGCAGCTTGGAAACGTGGAGACAAAAACGCACTGATAGAATTCTACGCCAGTTCGGCTTCTCCTTCCATATCTGAAAAACTGATTGACCGTTTTCCAGCAATCAATTCACAACCTGAATTCTACAGTTACCCAGGCGAAACTGATCACTTGCTAGCGGTCTTTAGAATTCAGGCGACAACCGGGCCGGTAAAGATCCTTGAACAACACTGGAAACGCCAGAGTAGCAACTGGAAGATCGTACTCGAAACGCAGGTCGATCTGCTTTAGTCACACCGCCTAGAGAACACGTTGCGTTACAGAGATCAGTTTTAACGCCGATCAGTCGGCACGACAATATGCTGGAGGCGCTTCCCATTCTGGTGACGCCTAATGTTTTCAACCACGAACTGAACCGCAGTCAATGGATTGGTCAGACTGGCTACATGAGGTGTGACAGTGACCTTCGGATGACGCCAGAACAGATGAGTCTCGGGTAACGGCTCGGTTTCAAATACATCAAGTGCCGCACCACTGATATATCCTTTATCAAGCGCATCAAGTAGATCAGTCTCATGAATAAGGCCACCGCGGCCAGCATTGATAACACACGCACCTCTGGGCAATCCCGCAAGCGTTCCCTTGTTCAGAATATGCTGGGTCGTCTCATCCAATGGCAGCAGCATAACTAGAATCTGAGCACCACTGAGAAATTCCAATAGCTCAGGTTCACCAACGTAGCTTCGCACACCGGGCAGGCTCTTGCGAGATCGACTCCACCCCGTTACCGGGTAGTTCATCTTTGTAAGCACTGCGGCGGCGGCCTCGCCTAGAACACCCAACCCCATTATTCCAATTGTCACATCGCCAGCCGTGATCTGCGGCAAAACCTGCCACTGAGCTTGTCGCTGCTGCACATCATATTCGTGCATGCGCCGATGAAACCGTATCACATTATAGATGACATACTCCACCATCCCGGCTGTCAACACAGGCTCAACCATGCGTACCACTGGAACATCTGCTGGCAGTGTCGTACAGCTCAGTAGATGATCTATACCTGCACCCACAGAGAAAATCACCTCTAGGTTGTGCAAACCATCAAACAGTTCTGAAGGCGGTTTCCATAACAGCGCATACCGAATTTGATCAGGATCGCCCCGATCGGGCCAGATTCTGAGCGGCATTTCAGCCAAAGTTGCCCTCAGTGCTGCTGCCCAGGCTGGCACTCTTTCAGAGTCAATGTGTAACAGTAACTCTCCTGTTTCGTTCATGCGTTCCAAGATACCAGATTGTGATCTCATTCGGATAGTGTGAGACAACTATAAAATGCGTGATCAATTTTCAAGCACTTCTTGCTGTTCGGCAACAGGGTAGCAGACATCCACAGGCACGTTCCGGGATATGATCCCCTAAAATAGAATCAACTCAACCCATGAATCACTACAAGTCATGTCCTCTACTTTAGATTTTGCGCGAAACCTGATCCGACAGCCGTCTCTCACGCCAGACGATGCTGGGTGCCAGGATCTGATCGCCGAAGCCCTGCAGCCCGCAGGCTTCAAGGCTGAATTTCTAACCTATGGTGAGGTACGTAATGTATGGCTCCGCCGTGGCCAGGTTGATCCCTTGCTGGTATTCGCTGGACATACCGACGTGGTCCCCACAGGCCCTATTGAGCAGTGGCATTACCCACCTTTTAGCGCGACCGTCCAAGATGGCATACTTCATGGTCGGGGTGCCGCTGATATGAAAGGCAGCCTGGCTGCCATGGTCACGGCCTGCCAACAATTTGTGGTCAATCACCCCAATCATCGGGGCTCGATCGCTCTACTCATAACCAGTGACGAAGAGGGCCCTGCCACCAATGGCACAGTTAAGGTTGTCGAGATGCTGTGTGATCGAGAAGAAATTATTGACTGGTGTGTTGTAGGTGAGCCAACCAGCCGGGATCAGACCGGCGATGTCATCAAGAACGGTCGCCGCGGATCACTTGGGGGGAAATTGACCATACAGGGTGTTCAGGGTCATGTCGCCTATCCACATCTGGCCGACAACCCGATTCACAGAGCAGCAGAAATTGTGACTCGTCTCACCGCGCAAACATGGGATGAAGGTAATGAATTCTTTCCGCCCACGACCTTTCAGGTCTCTAACCTGAACAGCGGTACTGGTGCCAGTAATGTAATCCCAGCACAGGCAGAATTAGACTTCAATTTACGGTATTCCCCGGAGTCATCGATTGAGTCCATTAAAGAGCGTGTCAACGCACTTTGCCAGCAGGTATGGACAGACTATGAGATTGACTGGTCCAAGCCCAACCTACCTTTCCAAACTCAGCCCGGCGAACTTGTAGACGCCGCATCTGCGGCAATTTATGCGGTCACCGGCCTCACGACTGATCTGTCGACTGAGGGGGGCACTTCCGATGGCCGCTTCATTGCGCCCACCGGAGCACAAGTCATTGAACTGGGCCCTGTGAACCGAACCATTCACCAGATTAATGAGCAGGTGGCTGTCGCCGATCTGGAGACACTAGCTATTATTTACCAGAAAATTCTAGAAAACCTTTTACTTTGAGTATCGCTAGCGACCCAGCCTGGCAATAATCTGGGCCTTAGCCTGGTCCGAGCGGTAGCTGACACGCATGGGCCCACGTAGCACTTACCAGCCCCGGCCTCAATATTTAATTCAAACTGTCCAATAGACTACTGAACTAAAGCTCAGTTCATTCCGATCCTTTAGGTGCAGCATACGCCTGCTGTATCGTCACATCTGTTTGCCCAAAAAGTACTTCACGTGACTCGTCAGAGGCGACATTACCAGCGTTAATAGTTTTTGCCTCATCATAGGCACGAACAACACCAGGTCGTTCACCGATGGTTTGATACCAGCGTTTCACTTCTGGAAAGCGATCAATATCGGTTTTGTGCCACTCGTAACGATTCACCCACGGATAAACTGCTATATCCGCAATAGAGTATGAATCGGCGATGTAATCCCGGTCGATCAATCGACGGTTCAACACTGCATAGAGCCTCAGTGTTTCGTCACTGTATCGTTTTATCGCGTAAGGCACGTCTTCAGGGGCATACCGATTAAAGTGGTGATTCTGTCCGAGCATCGGGCCAAGACCCCCCATCTGCCACATTAACCATTCAATAGCCTGTACTCGCAATCGTTGATCTGGCGGAAGAAACTGCTCGTATTTCTCTGCCAGGTACAACAAGATCGCACCGGATTCAAACACTGAGATCGAATCTCCACCACCTTCGGGTTCATGATCGACAATCGCGGGGATACGGTTGTTTGGCGATACAGATAAGAATTCCGGATCAAACTGATCTCCCTTGCCAATGTTGATTGGATATAACCGATACTCCAGTCCAATCTCCCGTAGCAAAACAGTTATCTTCAATCCATTAGGCGTTGGCCAATAATAAAGATCAATCATTTAATCTCTGCCAGACAGTTAAGTGAAAGAGGTGTGCTCAAAGGCACACTCTGACACAACTCATCATCGACCGTCATCTTCTCGATACGGTGAGATGTGGATGAAGACGAACCCGTCCGTTATACTCTGCTCTGAAAACATGTGTGCGTTGGGAGGCGCGACCTTACGAGTGGCAAAAGAAGAACATATTGAAATGGAGGGTACGGTGCTCGAAACCCTGCCAAACACCCAGTTCCAGGTTGAGCTAGATAACGGGCACGTTGTTCATGCTCATATTTCCGGAAAAATGCGGAAAAACTATATTCGAATCCTTCGGGGGGACCGTGTTACTGTCCAACTCACCCCTTATGACCTATCCAAAGGCCGGATAACCTACCGCGCCCGCTGAGACACAGTACAATTGTTTAGGGCTCTGAATTGATTCACAGATTCAATACTGACTGATTCATCAATTCGTTATCCATCTAGCTATGGCAACTCTTCCGTGGTGGGGATATACCGTGATCGTGCTGGTAACGACCCACCTGACGATTATTTCGGTAACGCTGTTCCTGCACCGTAACCAGTCTCATCGCGCGTTTTCGCTGCACAAAGCGGTCAGTCATTTCTTCCGCGGCTGGTTATGGTTCACGACAGGAATTGTCACACGACAGTGGGTCGCGGTTCATCGCAAACACCATGCCACAGTTGACACAAACGATGATCCTCATAGTCCGCAGATACTGGGTATTCACCGGGTATTATGGCTTGGCCTAGTTGTTTACCAACGGGCCGCAGCCAATCTGGAAACTCTGGATAAATACGGAAACGGTACACCGGATGACTGGATCGAAAGAAATATCTATGCGCGTTTCCCCAATACCGGCCTTACCGTGCTACTGATCCTGGAACTTCTTGCATTTGGACCGATTGCCGGAACGTTGGTATGGCTGGTCCAGATGATCTGGATTCCTTTCTGGGCTGCCGGAGTTATTAACGGTCTCGGCCACTTTCTAGGTTATCGAAACTACGAACTGGAGGATGCAAGTCGAAACATCGTCCCCTGGGGCATTCTGATCGGAGGAGAGGAACTGCATAACAATCATCATGCGTTTGCAGGATCCGCTCGCTTTTCGACAAAACCCTGGGAAATAGATCTTGGCTGGTTTTACATCAGAGTGCTTGAACACCTCGGCCTCGCAAATTCTTCCAGGCAACCACCGGTGGTGATTACACGATCAGATACGATCTGCTGCGATATCGAAACACTTCGTGCGTTGATCGGCAATCGATTCGAGATCATGGCTGACTACGCGCGTGAGGTTGTGTCTACTGTGTGCCAAGATGAAGCCCGTGCAATCCGAAACACCAGTCGGTCCAAGTTCAGAATATTTCGAAAAGCTTCAAAACTGATTCTACGTGAAAATAGCAGATTGAACTCCCACGCTCAGCAAAGGCTCACTCATGCTCTGACTTTGTCGCCGCGAATCAACACCGTGCACGATGCAAAACTTCGACTCCAGGAAATCTGGCAACGCTCCTCAGCGTCGAGTGAGATACTAATTCAGCAGCTAGACAACTGGTGCCGACATGCTGAATCATCTGGCATCAACTCACTCGCACAATTTGCAGAAAGGCTCAAAGGATACCGACTGCTACTCGACTGATCCCCCGTTTGGGGCTGAATTTAAAAAGCCCCCGCAAGGAGGGCTTTCGGACGAATCGAAAAACAGTCTTACTTAATCTTGCCTTCTTTATAGATCACGTGTTTTCGCACGACCGGATCATACTTCTTAATTTCCATCTTATCTGGTGTCGTCCGCTTATTTTTCGTCGTCGTATAGAAGTGACCAGTGCCAGCTGATGACGTCAGTCGAATCTTGTCTCTCATACCTGTTTCTCCCTGGGCCTGATACTCTGAGTATACTGTTATCGAACTCGCTCACCACGAGCGCGAAGGTCTTTCAGCACTGACTCAATGCCCTTCTTGTCGATTATCCGCTGTCCCTGGTGGGACACTCGGAGCCGTACCCAGCGCTTTTCACTTTCGACCCAAAATCGTTGATCATGAATATTCGGCTTAAAAGTACGCTTCGTTCGGTTGTTTGCGTGGGAAACATTGTTGCCGGACACTGTCCGCTTCCCCGTAATTTGGCAAACTCTAGCCATTGACCTGTCGCTCTTTTTCGATGTTCAAGGGGGGGGATTTATACCAGAAATCGACTTATTCTGAAAGCCCGACTAAAAATCAGGCCCATAAGGCACATCGGGGCATTATCAACAGATACCTTGTTTCCCGCTCGATCTACAACCGTTAGACTCCCGTTTATGAGCGCTATTGCTGGCACGCACATTGTGGTTGGTATTACTGGCGGGATCGCAGCCTATAAAAGCGTGGATCTGACCCGCAGGCTGCGAGATCAGGGTGCCGACGTTCGCGTCGTTGTCACCCCCGCAGCTAAGGCATTTATCACGCCACTGACTCTCCAGGCAACCAGTGGCAATCCAGTACACGATTCCCTGCTAGATACCAGCGCAGAGGCTGGGATGGGTCATATCGAATTAGCCCGGTGGGCGGACCAAATTGTTGTCGCGCCGGCAAGTGCTGACTTCATCGCGCGTTTAGCAACGGGTCTTGCCGACACTCTCCTTAGCACCCTGTGCTTGGCATCCGAAGCTCCGATTACCATTGCGCCTGCAATGAATCATGTGATGTGGGAAAAGACAGCTACTCAGCGGAATGTGGAGAGCTTACGCACCTGGGGCGTCACCGTCCTTGATCCAAGAATAGGTCCACAGGCCTGTGGTGAAGTTGGCCCCGGTCGTATGCAGGAGCCAGAAGAAATTGTTCAATATCTGGCACAGAGTCGATCTCCCGGTAGTCTTGATGGCGTCCAGGTTATGGTGACTGCCGGCCCCACCTGGGAAGCTCTAGACCCAGTACGGGCCTTGACCAATCACAGCTCTGGAAAAATGGGTTACGCAGTGGCAACTGCTGCTCGGATCGCAGGTGCTTCAGTCACGCTGATTAGCGGCCCGACTGCATTGGCACCACCAGCTGGGATTCAGGTCACAAGTGTTGTTTCTGCACAAGAAATGCTGGCCGCTGTTGAATCAAATATTGATTCAACTGATATTCTGATCTGTGCTGCAGCCGTTGCAGATTATCGCCCCGCGGATAGCATGCCCCAAAAAATGAAAAAAGATGTGCCCGAGATGACAATTAAACTCGTTCGTAACCCCGATATACTTGCTTCAATGGCCGCTCGACCATCACCACCATTCATTGTCGGTTTCGCAGCTGAAACCGAAAGAACGATCGACAATGCTCGCGGTAAACTCGAACGCAAAAAAGTAGACCTAATGGTTGCAAACCTTATAGAAGCTAAAGACAAGCCATTCGGGAGTGATCGGAACGCCCTTGTTCTTGTTGATCGAAATACAGAACTCGACCTGGGCCAGGATACCAAGGTCAAACTGGCAGTAAATCTAATCAATGAAATTGCGAAACGCTTCCATGCAAAAGATTCAGCTGAAAGTACTTGATCCTCGCCTTGCTGAGACGTTCGGCCTACCCGCTTATGCGACAGACGGCTCGGCTGCTATGGATATCAGGGCCTGTCTTGAAGAACCCTTAACTGTTAAACCCGATGCCTGTGAACTGATACCAACAGGCCTCGCCGTTCACATCGCTGACCCTGATATCTGCGCAGTACTGCTGCCCCGTTCCGGTCTGGGACATAAACACGGCATCGTTCTAGGTAATTTGGTGGGACTGATCGACAGCGATTACCAGGGTGAAGTCAAAGTGTCTTGCTGGAATCGTAGCTCATCGGATTTCCGTATCGAACCCGGGGATCGAATTGCCCAGATGGCATTCCTGCCCGTCGTGAAAGTTAGTTTCGAAATCGTTGATTCTTTTGAGAAAAGTGATCGACACCACGGTGGCTTCGGACATACTGGTACTGCCTGATTACAAATCTCACGATATGCCGCACAGTTCAGATTCACCTGCACAGGCTCTGTAACCGTATCCAACCAACCTTCAAACCAGGTCAATAGAGCTGAAGATGACTGAAGCTACTTTTGATGTAGTCGTCATCGGCGCCGGACCGGCCGGTTATGTTTGTGCAATACGCTGCGCCCAGCTGGGTTTGCGTACTGCGTGTATTGACCAACGGGCAAATAATGCGGGCGAGCCTACACCTGGCGGAACTTGCCTAAATGTGGGTTGCATTCCATCAAAAGCACTACTGGACAGCTCGTTACATCTTGAACAACTGCACCAGGAATTTACCGAGCACGGTATTTTTGTTGACACCGTAGAGCTGGACATTCCACAGATGATGGAACGCAAAAACAGGATCGTCGCTGAACTGACTGATGGGATAGGTGCCCTTTTTAAGGCCAATGGTGTGACTGCAATTCACGGCTACGGCAGGGTTCTACCGGAGCTACGTATCGAAGTTACACCAGTAACAGGCAGTCAAACGCCCGACATTCTAAACAGCAGACATGTCGTCATCGCGACAGGCTCTGAGCCGATGACCCTACCTGGCCTACCCTTTGATGGTGATCATATTATTGAATCTTCTACCGCTCTGTCACTTCTCACAGTTCCCGAGGTACTGGGTGTTATCGGTGCCGGTGTTGTCGGACTGGAACTCGGTAGTGTATGGCGCCGCCTGGGAGCGAAGGTGACGATACTCGAAGCGGCAAAAACTTTATTGCCCGCCGCTGACCCACAGATCGCCCGTGAAGCCCAGCGGCAGTTCAAAAAACAGAATCTTAATATTCAACTGGGTTGTCTGGTCACAAATGCCACCGTGATAAACAATGGTTGCGAGGTGGTCTATCTTCAAGGAGAACAGGAACAGAAACTTACAGTCGACAAACTGATCGTCGCGATAGGTCGTCAACCATGCACGGATGGACTTTTCGACCCAGCGACTGGCCTGACCCTCGATAGTCGCGGCTTTATCGAAGTCGACGAAAACTGCCTGACAGGTGAACAAAACGTCTGGGCAATCGGCGACTCAGTCCACGGCCCCATGCTGGCCCACAAGGCCTCTGAAGAAGGTGTGGCTGTGGCAGAGATAATTGCGACCGGTCAAGGCCACGTTGACCGCGAGGTGATTCCTTGGATCATCTACACGGACCCTGAAATAGCCTGGGTGGGCCTAACCGAACTCGACCTTAAACAAGCCCAACGACCCTATTCGACCGGATTGTTTCCTTTTGCGGCAACCGGACGCGCCAAAGCCCAAGGCAAAACTGAAGGTTTCGTTAAGATTCTCTCGGATAGCGCTACTGACCAGATTCTGGGAATACATATGATTGGTTCACATATTTCTGAATTGATAGGCGAAGCAGTGCTTGCGATGAAAACCAGGATTACAGCCACTGATCTGTCGAAAACCATACATGCGCACCCAACTTTGTCAGAAGCAATCCACGAAGCCGCACTGGCGACACACGGCCGCGCGATACATATCACGAATCGTTAAATTGATGGGTTCACACCACCACAACCGAGCCGTCTGAACGCGGATCACTGGCTCCTTCTATCAGTCCGTCTGGGTGTAACACAATTGCACCCGCATGCCCCACGAGATCATCGTAAGGGCCGATCACCTCCAACTCATGACCAACAGATAACAGTTGATCAAAAACCTCGGCCGGAAATCTGTTTTCTATGCGGACATTTGTGACCTCACTACCCCAGGTCCTCCCCAGAAGCCAGCGCGGGGCGCTGACGGCCTGCTGAATGCCCTGCCCATACCCTGCATAACGAGAAAGAATCATCGCCTGGGTTTGCGGCTGTCCATCCCCGCCCATCGTCCCATAGGCCACAACGCGGCCATCGGGCAGATGTGCAAGCGCCGGCTGAATCGTGTGAAACGGGCGCCGAAAGGGTTTCAAGCAGTTGTGATGACCAGAATCCAATGAAAAACTCGACCCCCGATTTTGCCATGTGATGCCTGTCTGCGGCAGCACAACGCCGGAACCAAATTCCCAATAAAGACTCTGGATAAAACTGACAACTCGGCCCTGAGCGTCGGCAGATCCTAACCAGACGGTATCGCCGCCGTCCTCTTTGGCGGGCCATGGAGCAGCCTGATCCCAGTTTACGCTTGCAGCGTTACGGTCAAGAAAAGCATCAGACAGCAATTGTCGTGGGTGGACAGTCATGTGCTCAGGATCTGTCAGATAGCGATCCCGGTAAATAAACGCTCTTTTTGTCGATTCCAGTAAGCCGTGTATGTATTCAAAACGATCTGCATACTCAACCCCCAGCCTTGAAAATATTCCTAGCAGCATCAACGATGAGATGCCCTGGGTCGGTGGCGGCATATTGAATAACACGGTCTCACCCAGACTCAGCTGCAAGGGGTCTACTTGAATGGATTGATGCCGATTAAGGTCTGTCCCTCGAAGTGGGCTGCCCATCCGTTCCAGGTCTTCAGCAATATCGTGCGCCAGCTCGCCCGTATAAAAATCATCGAAGCCTCTGGCCGCAAGCCGCTCAAGCGTTAGTGCCAGTTGTGGTTGGCAAAATCTTTCTCCAGGACGCAGGGTCGAGCCACTGGGTATAAATAGATTGCTATAACCTTCAACAGATTCCAATTCGCTCCGCTTAAGGCGAGCATTTCTTGCCAGCGTATTCGTTACCGAAAATCCCGCTTTGGCATAGTAAATGGCATCCTCAAATAAGCGTGTTAATGGCAGTTTCCCGCCACAGTGCCTGCTACTCCATTCATAGGCCTTTCCCCAGCCTGATACGGCACCGGCAACTGTCGACGCAGCCTTGGGTCCGCGAGAGGGCATTTGCTCATGTCCTGACGCACGATACCACTGAGCATCGGCAAGCCCCGCAGCAGCACCACAAGCATCAAAACCAACTGGCTGGCTACCTCGACCTGCGTGTATAAGCCAGATGTTGTCACCCCCCAACCCATTCATGTGCGGGTAAACCACTGCGATGCAAGCCGCCGCTGCAATCATCGCTTCGATTGCGTTACCACCATCGCTCAACACCCGCCCGCCCGCCTGTGCCGCCAGGTGGTGAGGCGCTGTCACTGCACCGCCAAATCCCGAAATACCTCGTTCAATAATCATTGTTAGGTATAGCTAACTACGTAGATGACGCCAAGAATCACAGAACCAACCATGCTATTCAATCAATTCCGCTCTGTTTTGAGTTGAAATAGTGACTACTCACTTATCTCCTGGATTCATTGATACGCCAATGTTACAATTGTAAGTTGCTCTTTTGCACGACATGTTTGAGCTAACAAATACATCTTTCGGCTGACAAAGAGACATCTTCTTCAGTGGCCGACAGACTTTAATCACTCCTAAATCAATGCAAGGTCAGAAATGGCGGAAATAAAGACAATACACAGAAAAGGTGAAGCACCTATAGTGCTCGATCTCGAAAATTTTGCCCACCTCGAATATGGAATGATCGAACTCGAGAAAGCCGAGCTGCCCAGCGGAGGCTCCAACGGTCGATGCTACAAGTACACCGTCGCCAATTCAGTATCCACGGTTACTGGCTACCGTCAAGGCACCAAGAAAGAGGTATCGAGTTATGTCTCAGTCCTAATTACTGATCTGAACATTCGCACCATTCCTAAGAAGAAACTCTGATTATCGCTCCATTTTTGTTACAGGATCTGGGTTATCCCCCTAAAACATTCTGTCGTAAAAAAACCTGTCTTCCCTAGTCGGGCATTCGATGTCGGTGCGCCCAGATAGTCGCCACAAATACCAGGCAGTAAAGTTAGCCGTCGCGAGCTCATGTTCACTGTACGGACCTGGTGAATAATGGCTTGAATTCACACCTTTTTGATTATTATTAATGATCTTTGTATCTTGGATCGTGGTCACGTCCCACATCCACTTTAGATGATCAAGATCGTAGTCAACACCCTCTTTCGCATCTTCACGCACCAGCCAGGACACCACAACCTCCGTAAAGTCTGGAGACTTCGGTGTAAATCGAAAAGTGGTTGCATGATCATTTGTGACATACAAATATGAAAGCGCTCCGATAAAAGAGCCGGTTTCAGCACCGTCGTATTCCTCAAACTCACCCAGTAATGGGCCTGCCGGACTCCCGTCACGGGTCAATGTCTTATAACCTTCTTGTATGGGAAGCCGCCAAACCTGATGAGGCTGACAGGGCAATGGAAAATGTTCCATACCAGATTTTCGGCCCTTGCTCCTGGCGACTTCCTCGAACTGTTCGTTCATTGCCTGATAGGCCTCGGAACCACGTTCGCCTGCACGGACATAGTCGTTGACTTGGGTATATTCTGGATGAGCGGACATGCAGTGATAGCACTCACGAAAATTTTCAACCACAAGCTTCCAGTTCGCATGGGTTGGATAGACCTCCCGATGGACAATCTTAGTCTGCGTTAAACCATGGGGTTTAAGATAAGGCAACAGGTTATGCCTGATTTGACTAAATTCTGCATTACCCTGTGACGCAAGACTAATAAAAACAAGGCCTTCCAGAACTTCGACCTGACAGCGGTGCAGTCCGTGTTGAGACTGATCGAAATCATCCGCCATATGTCGTGCCGAAAGCAAATTACCCTCAAGATCGTACGCCCAGGCATGATAAGGACAGACAAATCTACGGGTGTTACCGCTCTTTTTCAGACAAATCCGAGATCCTCGGTGACGGCAGACGTTAAAAAAAGCGTGCAATTGTCGATCGGAGCCGCGAACAATAATGATGGACTCTTCACCAATCTCATAAGTGAGAAAATCACCAGGATTGGGAAGTTCTGACTCGTGTTCTACGTACAACCACTGAGGAGATAAGACCCGCTGAAACTCCAGCTGGTGGATCTCTGAGTTGCGATAAAATATCTGCTCCAGCGTACAGCCGGATTTCTGTCGCCTAATCAACCCATCAATGTCTGATTGAACCATGAAGAAGCTTTTATTGTCAGTTCGAATCAATAAATACACCAGGTTATCGGTGTGATAGGTACAGGTCCCAAACGCTTCTAAATTATAACTTGTCCACGTCTGGGCCAATCAGCTCATGCTCGAAATGATTGAGTTCATCAGCAGTCCTCGAATCTGGCTCAGCCCGACCCGCACGATTGAACCAGTAACGGGCATTAGAGAGATCGCCTTCTTCTTGGTGAATCACACCATGGAGCCACGCAGACAGGCGACTGTTGTCCTGCTGAACAATTTTGTGAGCGGCATCCCATTTGCCTTCACGGCAGAGTGCCAATGCGCCTATTAACAAATTACCTTCATCCACAAACTATCCTTGTTGCTCTGTCAAAACGAATCTGACCCTTATTGAGTTAACCCGAACAATGGGATTGTAGTTCGACTCTTAGTCTATATCATTCGTTCCCAGCAGCGAGTAGAGAAAATAGCATCAACATGCTAACGTGAGTCTCATGAGAAGCCAGGCAGTTGCTATATTCAAACCAGTCGCCTTCGACCACATTAATTAACACAAATGATGACTACCCTGCAGCCCTTTATTGGTATTGTTCAGGGTGATGCCTGTGGCATTGGGCCGGAACTGATGTCCAAACTGCTACAGAAACTTACAGCAGCTGAGCGAAACCGAGCTCTCATAATCTCAGATCAACGGATTATGACTGCCGGGAATGCAGTAACCGGCCAGGAAACCCATTGTAAACGGCTAAATGAACCAACCGAGATTGATCCAGAATGTGGTCAGCCACAGCTGCTGGATATCCGTTGCCTCGACCCGGCCAACATCGTTCCAGGTACGGTCTCTGTAGACGCGGGCCGTGCTGTATTGAAAACATTCGGTCTCGCTATTGATCTCACCCAGCGTGGCGTCATTGAAGGGATCTGTTTTATGCCATTCAACAAGGCTGCAATGCATCTTGCCGGAATCGGTGTCGCCGACGAACTGACCTGGGCAAAAAAGAGACTCGGCGTTACTGGCCGGGCCAGCGAGTTCAACGTAATCGACGGCATGTGGAACGCCAGAGTGACGTCACATATCCCATTGAAAGACGTAGCTGAAACACTCAACATCGACGGTATTGTGGATGCCATTGTCCTGGCAAACCAGACACTCACTAGAGCCGGCTACGACAACCCTCGGATCGCCGTCGCGGCGCTCAATCCCCACGCTGGTGACGGTGGTGCTATCGGCACAGAGGAAATCGAGATAATCGCACCTGCCGTTGAAAAAGCTAAGCTGCAGAGCATCAAGGTCGATGGACCATTCCCCAGTGATACCCTGTATCTCAAGGTTCGAGATGGTCAATTCGACTGTGCGGTAAGCATGTACCATGACCAGGGGCAGATCGCAATCAAACTCCTAGGCTTTGACCAGGGAGTATCGGTGCTGGCCGGGCTGCCAGTGCCGATTGCCACGCCGGCTCACGGTACCGCATTTGATATTGTGGGGACAAACAGCGCCAACGTAAATGCCGCACTGAATGCTTTTCGCATGGTGTCTGCCATGGCGCAGGGCCGCAATCTCGCCCCGCTTGATCGAGCCTAATTTCGGATGTAGTTCTACGTTTTTGCGTGTCGTCACGCCGGTAACATAACCAAATACAATGATTACAAATTCGATATCAGGATACTGTTACTTCAAAATGGTCGGCTAGATTACTGCAATAGCCCTATTGTTTTTTTATGCTGGCGAATGTCCCGAAAGCGGCAGATAAGCTCACCTATGGACTGGGATGCGATCTTGAGGAAAGTAATGCCGATGGTTATTCCCCAATATCGTTTCTCTGCAGTTTATGCTTGAACCGGTTACGATCGGCGGCTGGTAAACCACTTCGCGATAGGAGTGCTGAACAATCCAAAAAATGCGAGCACAAGGAACAGTGCCGCTAGCGGCTGAGTCAGGATCTGCCACCAGTTGCCCTCGAACATTTTCAGTGAGTTCTGAAAGTTAGTCTCGACCATTTCACCGAGAATCAGTCCAACGGCAATTGGCGCAACCGCAAAGCCATGACGCCGAGCTAAGAAGCCGATGACCCCAAATATCAGCGCAATCCAGACATCGAGGAGTGAGGAACTGAGCGCATAGGCTCCAATTACAGCAAGCGCGAAGACAATCGGCCAGAGCATTTGCAGGGGAACCAGGGAAATGCGCGCAAACAGCTTCGAGGCATAGAGCCCCATGGCCATAAACATCAGGTTGGCTAGTAGCATCGCACCAAAAATCTGGTAAACCTTGTCGACCTGTTCAGTAAATAGGTAAGGTCCAGGGCGCAGACCATGCACCATCAAACCGACTAAGATGACTGCCGTCGTTCCGCTACCAGGGATGCCGAGCACCATGGTCGGCACCATGGCTCCCCCGGTGGCAGCGTTGTTCGCGGCCTCAGCGCCAGCGATGCCTTCGATCGCACCCTTTCCGAACTCCTCCTTGTTCTTTGACCACCTGCGGGCCTCAGCGTAACCAATCATTGAGGCCACAGTTGCCCCTTCGGCCGGAAGAATTCCGATGAACGTGCCGATCCCGCAGGAGCGGAGCACAGTCTTCCAGATCCGTTTGTAGTCTTCTCGCGAGGGCAATTTGACCGCCTTCATACCAATCTTGTCGACGAGACGATTAACTCGACTCGACTGAACCAGTAATTCCGACATCGCGAATAGCCCGATAAAAACCGGTACGAAGGACAATCCTTCATAAAGCTCATAATTACCGAACATGAACCGTTCAATTCCGGTGGTGGGTTCGGCTCCTATTGTCGCCAGCCACACCCCGAAGACACCGCCCATTAGATTTCGCACGGTACCACCAGCACTGATCGAGGCAAGCATTGAGAGGCCGAATAGAGCCAGAGCAAAATATTCCGGTGGTCGAAACTCATAAGCAACCCGTGCCAGCATTGGAGCCGCAATACAAAGCACGATTATCATACCACGGCGATCCCAAGCGCTCGGCCCGCTTCTCCTCGTTGCGCAAGAGGATAGCCGTCGAACGTCGTCGCAGCTGCAGCGGATGTCCCGGGGGTGTTAATCAAGATCGCCGTTATAGATCCAGCGAAGGTAGCCGATACGTAAATCGTCGCCAGCACAGCAATTGCATGAACTGGCTCCATGGTCAGCGTAAACGGCAGCAGTAGAGCAGCACCGGTTGTCGCACCGAGGCCAGGTAGCACACCGATGACCACGCCCATAATCGTGGTAAGCAGAATCAAAAGAATGAGGTACGGATCCAAAACAACCGAACCCATCGCTTGTAGGGCTTCAACCATGGAAGTGCCGATTACCCGTAATACCAGTTGGTGAATAAGCCGCGCGGGAAACGAACTCTCAGAACCAGATCAAATAGAAAAAAAATGGAGACCGGTGTAGCGAGTGCTAGCGTTCCTGCGACAAGAATCCGCCGCTCGCCCCACAACAGGCACATTACAAACATGACCACTGCGATCCCTATCATCATGTCGACATACACCGTAATTGGAAAAAACATTACGAACAGCACAATCGAACCCCAGGTCTGCGGGCCTTCCCTCTGGACTTTGCCGGGAGATTCTTTCCGGTACTGAGATGCAAGAAGAGCCGCCAGAATCAGGTTAATCACCATCAGGAGGATAGGGAAAACTCGCGGCTGCATACTGTCTCCGACAATCATCGGGGGTGACAGATCGAGTTGCACAGCCGCACAAATCACTGCGATGGAAAAAGCCGCAATGACTCCAGGGATGATTAGAAACCGCATGTCAGGCGAGGAACGGTGCTTCCCAAAGAAAGCACCGTATCCTTGAGTTGCAACCGAGTTTACTTAAGTCCCATTTCCTCAAGTGCCGGACCGAACTCGCCGACCATAGACTTAATCTGCTCGCCCCATGCGCCGGAGGCCAGTGGAGAAGTCTCGTCAAGGCCGGAGTTCTTGAGGTAAGCCTGATACAAGGAATGTTTCATGGCTTTCATCAAGCCTTTTTCGAGCTCGTCGCGCCGCGCCGGATCGACGCCGGCGTGAGTCACGAAGCCACGCGTGGTCGAAAGCACCAAGTCGATGCCCATCGATTTCGCGGTTTTCGCATTCGGAATAGGCGCCATACCGGCGTTAGCTAGAATCACCAGCGGGCAAATATCACCCGCCTCGACCGGGGCCGCTGCCTCGGAAAGATTAAGCGTTCCGACATCAACTGAACCCGCGACCAACTGCGTCGCCAGTTCCCCACCACCTTTAAAGGGGATGTAGGTCGGCATTGGTACGCCGAGGCGTTTTGCCCAAAGAAACACTGTGATGTGATCGATCGTCCCACTTTGGGTACCACCGAACATCAGCTTGTCGCCGTTCTTCATGCCCGCGACGAAATCTTCGGGTGTCTTGTATGGGCTGGTCTTACAGTTAACCATCAGGATCTGCGGGTCATTGGTACCGCGGGCAATCGGAGCCATGTCCTCAACTTTGAGCTTGGTTTTGCCCTTGCCCATAGTAATCGCGTGACCTACTGTGAAGGTCATTATCGTGTTGCCATCTGCCGGCCGGGTCATAAAGTAGTTCATTGCCAGGGCTCCACCACCACCACGCTTGTTCACCACGACCATATCTTGTTTAAGCGTCCGGCGACCGCGCAGCATCATCATTCGCGAGTTAACATCAGTACCCCCACCGGCTCCAGCATGTGTAATGACCTCAATGGCAGGCTTGTCGTCGGCTTTGACGGCGACACTTGTCAACGCCACCAAAGCAAGGCTGGCGGTCATGACGGTTAAAAACGAAAAACTTTTTTGTATCGGAAAATAATTCATAGTGGTTCCTCTCATAATCCTTATTTTAGGAAGGTTATAAACTGATAAACTGCACACTGAGGCTACCATGGGTCATAACAAATTGGAATGCCATAACCAGTTCCAAACAAAATGTAGTGGTATATCAGTTTGACAGCGTAATCCCCCTCCTCCTCAACGCCTAGTTTGATCTTATGGGAACGTGACTATGGAATCTAATCTGAAAAAAAGAATTGGTGTCGATGTTGGCCGAAGAGCTAAGCTGGAAGACGGCTTAGCCTGGGCCGCCGCTAATGAAGTTTTTTATATCGACATTCAACTCGATAGCGGTGCGAATGCCATTGAGACCTTTGACGAAGCGCGCTGCGAATCTGTGAAGGAGATGTGCCAAAACCACAACATTCATCTCGGGCTACACACTCTCTCCGGGGTTAACATGGCGGAATATAGCAACTTCTTTCGGCAAGCCGCCGACCAGTACCTCCGGGCCTACATTGATATGGCGACTCGTCTTGACGCCGAATGGATCGTCGTTCACGCCGGATTCCATTTTACCGCCGACTATGAGCAACGAAAGCAAGCAAGTCTTGAACGACTGCAACGCGCCTCGTCCTATTCCGAGGATAAGGGCGTTCATTTATTGCTAGAGAATATGAATCGGGAACCCAAAGATGCGGAAGTAAATTACCTCGGTTACACGCTGGAGGAATGCTTGTTCTATTTTGAAAACCTCAGATCAACCAATCTACATTGGACCTTCACCATCAACCACGCCACGTTGGTACCGGAGGGAATTGACGGATTTTTAGATACCTTTGGAATCGACCGGATACGTGAGGTTCGCGTCGCCGACAATTTGGGAGACAAAGAGCATCACATGTTCCCTGGTGAAGGTAGTATCGATTTTCGATCTTTGTTTTCGCGTTTGGAAGGCATGGGGTATACCGGACACTACACCAATGGATTCGGAACATTAGACGATATGATCCGCGGCAGGGACTATCTGGTGGCCGAAGCAAAGGCAGCTGGTGTGCCATCGGCACAATAAAGCGACTCTTTGGTCCAAAAACACACGGCCTGATGGAAAGTCTCTGCTAATGATTGGGGGAAGAAAAAACCGACATAGCATGATCTCTACCGCTGTTTGCACTACTCAATGACACGGTTGCCACCTGTCGTGAGCGTTAAATCAAGAAACCGAAGCGTAAACGCAGCGCAGTTTTAAGGGCGCTAGGGATTGGCGGTGATGCAGGATTCGTGTTCGTAGCTCTTGTAGTAATACTGACCATAATATGGCCTGTAGAGCCTTAGACATCTAAATGGACATAGCATCCTTTATTTGGATTTCCACCTTTGGCATCTTGATGTGTGCAGCTGTGATTTACTGTGGAATATTTGTCTATCGGTTTATTCGAGCCTACTGGAACGCTGACGACAACTAGAAAGGCGTACATGGACATACCTGATAGCGCACTACTAGGGCTTTTCATACTTGGTATGTTTACTATTTTTCTTCTACTTAGGAAAAAGTCGCGAACCCATTTAAGTGCAGAGGATTTAGTGGAGAGATTGAGTTAGGTACAGATGTGCTTCAAGTTAGGTTAATAACAATCCGAACCCACAAACCTAATCACCTATTGGGTAGTACTCATCCGCCACCAGCCATTGGTCGAGACCAACGGTGTTTAAACACGGATCGATCAGACGCCTGTTTGCCGTTTCGCGTCCGCAGCAGTTCCAACCTGCCCCCGTTCATCGCGCCACGCGGGCTCCGGCGGCGTTTCGACCCAAGCAGGACAGTCGCCGCGGAAATTTCCGATCTGGTCGTCGCCCGATCCGTGCGGCGTATAGCCGAGCAGCGCGCGCAGGCGCGGCCCGAACCTTGCGGCAATTTCAGGTGGCATTTCCAGGTATTGATTCGATTCCTGTCGCAGCCAACCCAGCGAATAGGTGTTAATGAGCCCCGCGCGCGTCGCGCTGCTTCGGTTCGCGCCGCTGCCATGCCAAGTCGAGCCCATGTAAAAAAGCGCTGAGCCTTTCGGCATTACGGCCGCTTCCCAATCGGAGACGTCTGGCAGATGCCAAGAGCGTATGAAGCGGTGACTGCCCAGTACAATGCGCGTGCCACCGTTCTCCTCGGTAAAGTCGTCAAGTGCCCACATGACCCCGATCTGAAGCTCCATCCCGGCGTTTTGGATCGGGTATAGTGAATCGTCCCGGTGCAATGCCTGAGCAGACTCGCCAGGCAGAAGTTCGATCGCCGACATACTACCAACCTGGTAGACCGCACAATGCGGCAATAGAATCTCGTCGGCAACGCGAACCACCAGGTCGTGATCCACGAGATCGACCGCACTGGGCACCGTGCAGAGAACGCTGGCCTCGACACGCAGCGTCCGATCGCCGTTGAAGTCGCCGCGAGTATCGAGCCCGGACTTGTCGAGGCGAGGTCGCAATTCCTCCATGATTGTGTCAACCAGACAGGGCTCAACGACACCAGTGACCACGACGGCACCGTCATGCCGAAGCGCTTCCACAACGCTTCCTGTCTCGGTCGTCCTGTCAAAATAGGTTAGCGGCATGCAAGTCACCAGGCGGGTCAGCGTATAGGCAGTATAAGTGGATAATTTTCGGGCCGAAGTGAGGGTTTGGTGGAGAGGTTGGGTTAACTGCTGCCAACACCTCACTAGTACCGTAAATTACACTGCTTCATTGCGGAATTATCTCGCTTTTGGTCTTGGTTTGTTGTTGGGGTTAGCGGCTGATTGTTCTAATGTTTCGATTCTCTCGCGCAGTTGACGTAACTGTTTGTTCTGCTCCTCGTATTCTTCCCGGCTCACAAGGTTCATTTTCCCAATTACGGACTGGACTTGAGTGTCAACATATTTCTTCATGTCCTCAAAAAAACTGTCGGGCAACATGCTTTTAATCGCTTTAGCGGCTCGAACGGCTGTCGTGAATTTACCAATCGCCATAATTTCTGATCTCCAGTCTAAATCTCGAATAACAGGATATACCTAATTAAGTAGCCTCACCCATTGATCCGCCCTTTACCGACTTCATTGGAGAGATTGGGCTAGGAAAGTTTTACTTCTTGAAAACCTCCAATTAACTCCTCAGGAAGTGGTTGCCCACAGAAATGTTTGGTATTTGTTGGTAGCTCGAACCACTCTTGCTTGCTTTGAATCCAGATATCTGCAGAAGGAAGTAGATCATCAGTATCTTGAAGCGTACCCGGCTTCAAAACTATGTGTTTGGAATCTAATAGTGCGGCTTTGGCATAGATCCTTACACCACAAGAGCCACAAAAGAAGCCTTCTATCTTGGCGCCACTGTCTGCAGTCCGAACGAATGATTTGAGAACGCCTAATAGGAGTCCTCCTGATTGAGTGAGATTGAAATCATCTTGCCTTACCCACATGCTCATACCAAACGCAGAACCGGAACCTGTTTGACAGTCAGTACAATGGCAACGATATAAAGCAATCGGTAACCCTGACAGTTCGTATGAAATTTCACCACATTGACAACTACCTTTCCTTTTTTGGATATTTACTTTTGCCTGCCTGTACTTGTCAAAACCCTATAACGCTGTCCTATTCCTGTTACAGAGAGACAACCAAGCTATTACTCTGATTCATTTCCACTACTAGTAACTGGAGAACACACTGGTTTCCTGTTTCGTACTAAATTGCAAAACATCGTAGCCTTTGGGTTCGATACTCAACATGCCGGGGGACATCTGCGGCATACCCGGTGCTGCAAGCCCCATCAATTTTGGGCGCTCATCCAATAGTCGATGAATATCTGATGCGGGGACATGACCCTCTATGATATAGCCGCCCACCTTGGCTGTATGGCAAGAATATAGCGCCGGATCGGTCATTCCCAGCTTCCGCTTTATTGAAACAATATCGTCAACATTATGGGCGGTTACTTCAAATCCATCGTCCTGCAAATAATCGACCCATCGCTGGCAACAACCACAACTCGCCGACTTCCATACAGTAATAGTCGGTTCAGCCGAAAACGCCGGGTTCATTACAAACGCGAAAACCATCACCAGAACGATTGAGTAAAACCTTATTTGCACTTTCATTATTTTGTTTGGTAATTAAATCCAACTGGAATCGAAATGCCGTTATCGTATCCCTGTTAATGTAGAAACTGTAGTAAACGTTATCCAACGTTAAACTAAAAGGCTTAGGACACTAATTATGCAAGAGAAACGAGGAATAGTCCGTACATCAGATGCACTAAGCCTAGGCCACTTTTTGGGTGAACCAACGTTGGTATCCCCAGCAACCAAAGGCGCCGGTCTTATCTTTACCACTGGATACCTGGCTATGAATCCCCATACTGGAGAGCCAGAAACAGGTTCTATCGAAGTTGAAACTAGACGAACACTTGATAACTTGAAGATGGTCTTAGAAACAGCAGGTTCGTCTTTCGACAAAGTACTTAAGATAAATATCTTTATGGAAGATTTAGACGAATGGCCTGCAATGAACGAAGTCTACAAGGAGTATTTTCCAATTGATCCGCCAGCAAGACGGACGGTACAGGCGAAGCTGATTGAGGACTACAAAATTGAGATTGATTGTATTGCGTTAGAGTGAAAGTTTAGATGTGTTTTATTCCCAACATCCCACTAAAACTGTAAACCTTTCTACTTTTTCAGCAATGTCTGCCGACATTCTTATCTCCTACCGATGAGTAGATTGCTCGCAATCATGTCATCCATCTCATATAGGTTTTCTCGCAATTCATCATCGGTTAAACATGCAATTCGAAAGATGCTTTTCATTGTAGGCACGAATAGACAGAGGAACGTGTAGATGTATTTCATCTCGCTATCTTAAACCTAAAAGGATTAGAACAGTTTCTGCTACAGTTCTGCTATGCCGGAAGACAAAACCACAAGAAAGAAATTAAGAGCCTTGGACAATTACGGCATCTATAGGTCTAAAAGGTACAGCTAAGATATGGACATCCATGAGTGGGAAATTCGTTTTCAAGTTTGTTTAATTGAAGGTGGAGTTGAAACTATCGTTGAAGGCAGTGTATTTCGTTGGACACCCGATGAGGAAGAAGCTGGTAAATTATTTCTTTCACAGTGGAAGAGAACTTACCGAAAGAATAAGGACTGGTTTGCTGCTCTTGTCAACGACACCACGGGAATAGATCAGGCCAAAGTACATTCTTTAAAGAAGAGCGGGGTCAGCCCCGACATTACGATTATCGAGATCAAACCTTCAAAGATTTAACGGCCACTAGTGGATGATGATTATGATGGTGACTACATGACTACAAAACTGAAGAAAGTCCCACGAAGGGTATTACCTTCTTATAAGTTCGTAAAAAGGAAGTCAGGATGAAGGACTTATGGTGACGGTCAAAGGATTTCAACGAGTGGATCAGTTGATATCTTCAATACAAAAACATCTAACTCCTGATCTATTGAAATCAGCATACAGGGAACACAATAAGACCAATCGTATGTATGGCCATAGTTATGTGGCTACGGAAACTCTTTATCACTTACTCAAACAAGATCACGTCATCGGTAGTAATTTTCCAATCAAACAAACGGACAAGTATTACCCTTATCACGCTAAAGATGAGAATGGAATTAGCCATTGGTGGCTACAGGATGAGTTGGGTAATAAGTTAGATGTAACTATTGATCAATTTTTATCTGAAGATAGACAGCCACCATATGACATAGCTATGAAGGGGTGGTTACTGATTAAACAACCGTCGAAAAGATCAAAAGAATTGATGACTAGGATCTTATCGGATCTACAGTAAAATGACGGATATGGCTTGAATATTTTGCTCTTCCTATGTGGTCTGATCGTAGATGGTGATCTAACGATATGGTCACAGTATGAGTAACGATCCAACAAAAGCAACTGGCCGTTGGGATATCGGGAAGTCGAACCTCCTATACAACTTAGTGTTCTTACTGCTGGTCATGACAGTAAGTCATCTATTCAGCCTAGCTTTTGTTTCAGCAGTGCTATGGTGCCTGCCGCTTATACCTGCATGGTGGTTGGTCAAAAAGTTGATGCGGCGATAGGATGGGCGTTAGAGAGTCGTGACTAGCAGCAGCTAAATTGGGCGCGTAGACCGCAAAGATCGTTACGCCATGTGAAAATTTGATACCGTACAACTGAAGATCAGAGTTGTCGAAAACACGACCGACACCATCTTAGAAGGTGCAGTTTCCTTTACGGAGGAATACTTTATTCCAGCCATATCAATCCTCAACTACTCAACTAGGAGTAAAGAGGCGCGACGGCGATCATTCCAAGCTCTATCACACCAATTATTAGTAGCGTCTTGCGCCATATCCAACCACTCTTTCTTATACTAAAAATAAAGTAAGTAATGCCGACGGCACAAATCTCAAACATCCAGAATAAAATTAATTTCGGGTGGAACATCACCGCTGTGAAATTGCCATCTAGTAATGTGAAAATTGCCGTTATGATCATGAATCATGCTCATCTTTTTTCGCTTCTTTACCTAAACCCCAAAGTCCTCGAGATAAACCAAGAAGCACGAACCAGATTAAGAACCAAATCACACTACCAGCGAATATTGATTCCCATCCATGGACAACCGCAACCAGCAAGATTGGGATAATCAGCGTACTTGCAATTACCAACTTCTTAATCATCTACATTTGTCCTCTCTACCTGTTATCCTAACTCACGCACCCCCATACACACATCTGTTACATTGCTATTGAATCACACCAATTCGAGAATCAGCTATGACAGACCGAAGACAAGAACTTCTCGCACTCACTGATCAATTTGTTGATGCATTTAATCGCATGAATCTTGATGATGTTGTCTCCTTTTTTTCAGAAGATGCCGTCTATGAAGACTCCGCCGGAGGCAGGCATGTTGGCCATAAAGCCATACGAATTGCCTTTGAGCCGCTAGTTGGTGGATCACGAGGCAGGATTCGGTTTGACGGAGAGGACGTTTTTGCTGAAGTTGAAACCGGAAAGGTATTGGCTAGCTGGCGTTTGAGCCTTGACAAAGACGGTGATGTTTCCGTAATCCGTGGCATTGATGTGTTGGAGTTTCAAGGAAATAAGCTAGCAAAAAAGTTGGCTTATATGAAGGTAGATAAACCACATTTAGAGAGTGATTAGAAAACAGTCACTGAATTGCAACTATGGAACATCAAGATTGCAGTGCAGAAAAGCAAGCTATTAAAGGAGTAATTCGCTCGACGGGAGCTATCTACCGGTATGGCAGACGAACACAACAGCGTTATAAAGGACCTAAGCAACCTACTACCCATAAATAGTTACCATGGAAGAACCAACGAAAGAACAAAAAGACAAAGCTATTAAAAAGTTCGGGAGACATCTAGTCATCGGATGTATAGCAGCTTTTATTTTATACATTGTTATCTACAGACTAAGGCTCCTAGACAGTTTTCTTCCGCTCTAGTGCAAGCACTCACGTACATAGGTTTGCAGCTATCGAGCGTGAAACATGTCTAACCCAACCTCTCCGCCATACCCTCTACAGACCTCTGAAGAGCCACCCTGCTACCCAAGGTCCTCAAATCGGGCAACGCCTAAGTTCACCACATAACGAAATACTGCCGCTATTGGCCGGGCGCACGATAAGCTCCTGTCAGCATACCGGCCTTTTCTGCTGCCTTCACCGCATCGTCAATCTGAATCAGAGCAGTGGTGCTAATATCTGCAATTGCGCCAGTAGAGCCAACCGCCATTGAAACCGTGAGGGCATCAACGTCGGTTGGAAATTCAGTGATTGTGATTCCATCCGAATCACCCAGCGTGTAATAGGCATCAATCAGTTTCCCACCAGCCGCTTCAATCAGCGGTCTAACGGCTTCTATTCGATTTTCGGGTTTCGACACGAGACCCTTGACCGCTTCTTTAGAATAACTAAATGTGTGCAGATAACGTGGCGTGTTGTGTTCTCCTTACATTTGTCGTTTTTGAATCACAAGCTGTTGCATACTTCAATGCAAGTTTGACAGTCCGGCAACGACTGACCCAGAGTTGATATACTGTGATGGTATTCTGATGAGGATTTAATCGTGCATGTACCTGAACTGAAAGACAAGGTAGTGATTGTGACGGGTTCTGCCCGTGGCATTGGTCAGGCCATCGCTGAGCGTTTTGCAACTGAAGGATCGAATGTCGTGCTGGCTGATCTAGATAATGATGGCATCGAAAGCGTTGCAGAGAAGATAATCACTGATGGTGGGTCAGCTGTCCCAATAATGACCGACGTTGCTATCGAAGAACAGGTCGATGCCTTGTTCGACACCGCACTAAACGAATACGGCACTGTTGATGTGCTTGTCAACAACGCGGGCCTTATATCACCGGTCAAGCATATCCTGGAAGTAGACAAAGCCTGGTGGGACAGGCTGATCGGAGCCAATCTTACAGGCACATTTCTGTGTGCACGACGGGCAGCTCACATCATGGCGCGCAAGCGAGAAGGCAGCATAATCAACATGTCATCCGGTGGAGCGACCAAAGCACATCGAGCCTTTGTCGCCTATGATGCCTCCAAGGGCGGAATTGAGGCGATGACGCGTGCTCTTGCGTTAGACCTTGGACCTTACGGCGTACGTGTCAACTGCCTGGTACCGGGATTCATTGACACCTACGGGGCTAGTGAGGAAGTTCGCGAAAAACAGGGTGCGATTGTGCCGCTGGGCCGTATGGGTGAAGCTGCTGACCTGGCTGGCAGTGCTGTGTTTCTAGCCTCTTCAGATGCCGCCTACATCACCGGACACCGCATTGTGATCGATGGCGGCGTCCTCGTTCAGCAGCGCTCGGCCAATGTAGACACTTTCCCACCCACCCAGTTTCCAAAGCTCGACTAACACATTATTGATTTCTATCGGAAACAAGATTCTGGTGAGAAGCTATCCCAACCTAGCAGAATCGCCGATAACCGAAGTGTCTCCGAGACTAGAGATGCTTTGAGTCTTACCGGTTCACTGAAGCCTCTATTTTCTAAATATGGTAGTCTCGTGGGACAAGATCGTATACCAGTGATCTTTAGTTTAAACCGTTCCACAATATTATTTAGCAGAGGAGATTTGCATGACTACACTAGAAAAGAAATCTTTTGATAACCCCGATGACAGCAAAGCTCCCGACAAGACGCTCGCTCAAACGGTTAATTTTGGAACTGTCGCCGCATCAAGAATTACCGTACAACCCGGCTGGAGTTGGTCAAGTTGCATCAAGCCGATGGTTGGTGGTGACAGTTGCCAGGCAGGGCATGTCGGCATGGTTCTAAAGGGCTCCGTACGTGTCAGGCATGACGATGGCAGTGAAATTGTGGTCAGTGCTGGCGATGCCTACTCGTTTGCGCCGGGTCACGATGCTTGGGTCGAGGGAGATGAGGAAGCTGTTTTATATGAATTCAACAATACCGGCAAAACTTACGCTGTTTGGGAGCAAGGCTAACAGCCGTTATCATCTGAATTGACCCATTCATTCAAAACCCGGGCAAAAATCAGCCCGGGTTTTTGGATCTTACGTCTACATTCGAATAGATACCGAGAAATTCCGACTGCTAAACAGGAAACTTCACCCGATTGGTAGTGCCCGTTCAAGAATCGAATTGAAGTCCGTACCGGCCGGCAAAGTACCGTAGCTACCTAACCAGTGAGACCCAAGCCGTGTAGCACAAAACGCATCGGAAACAGCGGCTGGTGCGTGCTCTACCAAAAGAGCGGCTTGCAGCGTTAAGGCGATCAGTTCAGTCAACTGTCGTGCTCGTACTTCTAGCCTTTCAGGATCACCAAGTTCAGTGGCCAGCCTGTCAATAGCAGCATCCAACTGAGAGTTTTCACCTCGCACGGATTCGAGTTCGGTCAGGATCGCTGGGATGGCTGCGGTCTCTCTATACATGGACCGCAATACATCCAGGCACATGATATTTCCTGACCCCTCCCAGATACTGTTCAGTGGTGCCTCGCGATAAAGACGGGGCATGATCGAGTCTTCGATATAACCTGGGCCCCCAAGGCATTCAAGGGCCTCAACACAATGAGCCGGTGTCCGCTTGCAGATCCAGTACTTACCAACGGCTGTGACAATGCGTGCAAATGCCGCTGCTTGCTCGTTCTCAGCTGATTCGTCGATTGCGCGACCAAGTCGCAATGTCATTGCCAACGCAGCCTCTGATTCAAGCGCGAGGTCAGCAAGCACATTGCGCATTAAGGGCTGATCAATGAGCTTTTTATTGAACGCAGCCCGATATGCTGTGTGATGCATAGCCTGCACCAACCCTTGGCGCATCAGGCCAGCAGAACTGGCACAACAGTAGAAGCGAGTACCTCGCACCATTTCAATGATCGTCGGGATACCCCTACCCTCCTCGCCGACCATCAATCCCCAGGTATTCTGATATTCCATTTCTGAGGAGGCATTTGACCGGTTACCGAGTTTATCTTTGAGTTGCTGTATAAAAAGAGCGTTACGTTCACCATCCGGTCTCCAGCGTGGGACCAGAAAACACGACAGACCATTATCTGTGTAGGCCAGTGTCAGAAATGCGTCGCACATCGGCGCCGAACAGAAGTACTTGTGTCCAGTGAGGTGGTATTCAGCGGCCTCCCCCGTATGGACACCCACAGGAATAGCTCGAGTAGAGTTAGCCCGCACGTCTGAACCACCCTGTTTCTCAGTCATGAACATGCCCATGGTGGCACCAGTCTTTTGGTGTACCGGAATATCCCGTGGATCATATTTTTCTACCAGCAATCGGGGGATCCATTCATCACCAATGACTGGCGTCATCCGCAACGCGGGTATTGCTGCATAGGTCATTGCCATGGGGCAGAGCACACCACCCTCAGCTTGGGCAAACAGGTAAGTCAACGCCGCGTGTGCAACCTGTCCACCGGACCGCGGATTTTTCCAGGCAAAACTCGGAACATCATTCTCGATCGCCAAGGCCATCAATTCATGGTAGGCCGGATGGTAGTCAACTTGATTAATACGCATCCCATAGCGGTCGAAAGCACGCATCTCGGGTGGATAACGATTGGCAAGATCAGCCTTTCTGAACGTTTCGGCCGAACCGGTGTCCCTGCCAAACTCGCTCAATCTTTCTTGCGCCCAATCAGCACCTTCTCGCTCGATACCTTCGTGAAGAGCTTGGTCATTGGACCACAGATCTTGGTCGCCAATATAAGGCGGCATATTTTCGACGTCATGAGTGGGAAGGTTAGCAAGCGGTCTGGCGGGAATCATGACTCTGTTCCAGGCGATTCGACTATAGGAAGACGCTGTAATTTACAGCGCTTCGAACGCTAAACAAAGTGTAGCGTCGTCTCAGATCGGGAACGACTAAGCTAAATGATTCGCCGCTGGACCAAAGTGACTGACGTGCTCATCGTTAGCCTGACCCTGGGAGACAGCCTCTTTCATTTCATAACGATCATAGCGATGAAAACTGTCCCCCTCAATAATGCAAGGTACGATGTTTTCTCGATAAAACATATGCTCAAACGCCATCTTCACGGACGACGTACCCGCACCTGACGAGCCAGTTACTGCAATGATTGGATGCTTTTGTGACACCAGAATCCTCCCCCGGGGTGATCACCAGTGCAATGTCAGCCACCGAACACGAATTAAAGGCGGTGGAATAATAAGCGTCTAAATATATAAAATAAATTAAGTATTATTTATTGTTTTATAATATTTTACTTATGTATACGGGACAAACCCATCAGGATCACGACCAACTCGACTGTAGATTCCCTATCCCCTAGGCTCTCCACATCTGCAACATTGAAACCCGTCGACAGATCTAGAGATGGCCGGTCATCTGCTCACGGTATTGTTCTCTGAGGCGACCTGCAGCAACAACCGTATTGGGCATCAGCACGGCTACTGACACCGGACCGACGCCCCCAGGAACAGGTGTAATCCAACCGGCAACTTCTCGACAGGAGGTGTAGTCACAGTCCCCGACGATCCTGGATTTGCCTTCATCATCTTTGACCTGATTGATTCCGATGTCGATGACCGCAGATCCTTGACGAATCATGTCTCCTTTTAGAAGGCCAGGTTTTCCGACCGCAATCAAGACTGCGTCGGCCACACGTGAATGCAACGCAACTTCCCGAGTTAAATGATGGCAGACGGTCACGGTTGCCCCTTCAGCCATCAACAGAAAGGCAATTGGTTTGCCTACAATCTCGGAGTGACCTATGACAGTCACCTCCAGACCCTCCATCGACAAACCGGTGCCACAAAGCAGTTCAACTGCTGCAATAGCTGTACAGGGGCCTAACTCGAGTTCCCGATACACGATATTTCCAATCGACGCCGGGTGCATCCCTTCAACGTCCTTAAGTGGATGAATCGTAGCCTGCAGGTGTTTAATCGGGAGATTTTCAGGGATCGGTCTTTGCAGAATTATCTCGGTTACGTGTGGATCAACATTCAAATTGACGATTGCCGCGTGAACTTCGGTTGGAAAATATCCGGAGGAAAATATTTCTCTACAAAATCAATTCCAACTTTCGATGCATTGCGCTGCTGGTTACGAACATAACGATCGACCGCAGAATTATCGCCGATTCGGATAGAGACCAGTGTCGGCGCCCAACCATCCTGCTTTAATGCATCGACATCAACAGCTACCTTCTGCAAGATCTCTTTGGCAACCAATTTCCCGTCGATTTCAATGCCAGTCATACCCTCACCTACCTTCTCGATTCGCGTGGATGACAATCGGCCTTGGCCTGGAACAGCACAAGTCCACGCCAAAGACTATACCTTGCAAATGTCATCTGTAGAACCCGGATCATCTAAATCGGGAATTCAGTAAAGGAGGTCCAATATTGGATTACCAGCGCCTGTCTAGTGCACTTAATTCTTAAGCGAGCTAGATAGCTTAGGTATTCAGGTACTCCAGGAGTTCAGCGGGTGCCTTAGAAAGGTGCCCGGCACAGACCTCTTTAAGTTCGCAGCGACTGCCGTAACCCCAGAGCACGCCCGTTGATTGAAGCCCGTTACTGTGGGCTGCCAAAATATCGACTGAACGATCACCGATCATCATCGAGCGGTCTGAAATCGCTGATGACTCCAATAATACCGCGATCTGCTGCGATTTGCTGATACCGATCTCCCCACCACTGACAAATCTGAAACACTCCGTCAGCTCAAACATCTGCAGTATCTTTTCCGCAATATCGTTTCGCTTCGACGTGCAGATGCCAAGATTACAGCTACCCAGCTGGTAGAGCTCATCGATAACATCCCGCATGCCGTCATACATGACGTTTTCGCTGAATCCGATCTCCAGGTAGCGTTCCCGGTACTTGTCTACCATGCTCGGTATCTGCCTTTCATCGACATCTGTGGCGAGACGGTAATACATCTGGTCAAGCGGCAACCCGATCAGACTCGAGATCTGCTCCCTGGAACACACTTCAAACCCATGATGGAGAAGCGCGTAATTGATTGACCGAGATATCCCCACACTGGGGTCGCTGATAGTTCCATCAAGATCAAAAATGAGGCTGTCATAACGCATGGACTTTTAGCCCCAGGCCCCGGGCATTACCCAAATGCATTAAAGGTGATAATTGTCAGAGTATCTCGGATCCCTGGCACCGACTGGACCTGATTGTTCACAAAGTGTCCCACGTCACCATCATCGGCTACGTAGCACTTAACGAGCAGATCATAAGGACCCGATATCGAGTAGACCTCTGATACACCATCGATCTCCACCAATTCTTCCGCCGCACGATAGGACTGACCCAATTCACATTTAATCTGGACGAATATAGTCTGCATCTAAGTGCCCTCCATGTATTTAGCTTTCCTCAAACCGTTGAGTGTAGGCTGCCATCTCCTCGAGTTTTCCAAGCGCTGCACTGGAATCTAGGATAGCTCTAGCCGCAATAATCCCTTCAGCGAGAGACGGTGCGAGGTCTGCTGCATAAAGTGTGGCGCCTGCGTTTAGCATGACCATGTCATAAGCTGGACCGGGATTACCACCTAATGCCTGCCGGATCAGTTCAAGACTCTGTTCAGCGCTGTCCACACGAATCGAATCCAACGACTGAATCGTCAACCCGAAATCATCAGGCTTGATCGTGAAATCAGCAATGTTGCCGTCCTTGTATTCGGAAACAGTGGTGGGCGCAGCGATACTGATCTCATCAAGTCCATCCTCAGCATGAACCACCAGTGTATGCACACTCCCCAAGTTCCCAAAGGACTCAGCAAGCGGTCGCACCCATCGTTCCTCATAAACACCAACCAGTTGCCATCTTGCACCAGCAGGGTTGGTCAAAGGCCCTAACAGGTTAAAGATCGAGCGTACACCGATTTCCCGACGAGGCCCCACGGCATGTCGAGTGGCACCATGGTGTGTCGGTGCAAACATAAAGCCGATACCAACTGCTTCGATCGTTCTAGCAACGTCCCCAGGAGACAACGCTATATTGACACCAGCTGCTTCAAGTACATCGGCGCTACCCGATTTGCCGGTCGCTGCCCGGTTACCATGCTTGGCCACGACAGCACCACCTGCAGCAGCCACAAACGCAGCTGCTGTTGAAACATTGAACAGCCCCGCCGCATCTCCACCGGTACCGACCGTATCCACTACTTTCTCTGCCGAGACTTCTACTTTCGCCGCATAGTCACGCATCACTGTCGCGGCACCGGTTAATTCATCGACAGTCTCGCCTTTAATATGAAGAGCCGCCAGAAACGCACCGATCTGAGCAGGAGTTGCCGAACCATCCATGATAATGCGCATGACATCCTGCATCTCCATAGTATTCAGGTTCCGCGGCTGACAAGCTGCACGTATGGCATCGTGCATATTCATGGTTTTCCTCCGACTGGCGCCAATGAAGTAGTCAAGGATAATTTAGGGAATCAGAATTGTCGCACCGGTGGTACGTCGACCTTCTAGCTCACGATGAGATTCCGCCGCATTACCGAGTCTATATTCTTGATTGACCTCAACTTTTACAGCACCGGTCGAAACCACATCAAACAGCTCGAGTGCAGACTGAGTGAGACTCTCCTGCTCGGCGATGTAGTTGAACAACGACGGTCGGGTGAGAAACAGTGACCCTTTTGCTTGAAGCAGCGCCGGACTGATCGAGTCTGGCGCACCCGACGAAGCGCCGAACAAGACCATGGTTCCCAATGGCTGCAGGCAATCAAATCCCTTGAGAAATGTATCCTTACCAACTGCGTCATAAACCACGTTTACCCCCTTACCATCCGTGATCTCTTTCACTTGTTCTACAAAATCTTCCTGGGTATAAATAATAGTGTGGTGACAGCCATGCGCCTGGGCAAGCTCTGCTTTTTCTTCTGATCCTACCGTGCCGATAACCGTTGCACCGAGATGACTTGCCCACTGACAGGCCATCAGACCAACTCCTCCAGCAGCTGCATGAAAGAGAATGGTGTCTCCGGCACTGATGGCGTATGTTCGTCTTAACAAATACTCGGTCGTCATGCCCTTGAGCATAATTGCGGCACCGACTCGATCCTCTATTTGATCAGGCAGCTTGACCACTCGGTCTGCGGCAATCAGTCGTTCTTCAGCATATGCGCCAATAGGCTGTGCTGCATAGGCGATACGGTCCCCTACGGATAAGTTGTTCACTCCATCTCCAACCGCCTCGACAACGCCTGCCGCCTCGAAACCCGGCGTAAATGGAGTCTGCACTGGATAGGCCCCTGTACGAAAATAAACATCGATAAAATTCAATCCTATGGCTGTATGCCTGACACGCACCTCGCCAGCACCGGGTTGCCCGATCTCCACATCTTCAAGGGTCATCACCTCAGGGCCTCCGGTGTTGTGCACACGTATTGCCTTGGTCATTTCTTTCTCCTAAAGTTTGCGTAAACTATGTCCGTTATTGTAGCGCGACCAACAAACACACAGCACAGGATTCAAACCTGGATCACATCCCGTGGCATGTGATTAATCCGTTCACAGTCTCCCTGGGTAACGATCGCTGTCTCCCCCAGACACATGCTCAGTCCCGTGCTGTCGTCGAGCAGTATCATATGCATAAAAAAGACCATTCCGGGCTCAAGCACTTGGGGATTCTCAGCCCAGATCATCGGCCAGTCCATCCAGGTTGGAGGATAGCTGATACCAACACTGTAGCCACAGGCAGCGAGTGACGCCGTAGCGTAACCTCCTCGCTCAAACGCATTCGCATGCGCGGCATACAACTCCCCGACTGTGTTTCCCGGGCGCAATAAGGCCTGACAACTCTCTAAGGCATCAACACATGATTCATGCATTGCCTGGTGCCTGGGATCGAGATCGCCTGTAACAATGTTATACATCATGCAGGCATGGTAATGGCGGTAAGCAGCTGCAGGCTCAAAAATTACCAGGTCGTTATCTTGAATAATCTCATCACCCGTGTGATATCGACAAAACACCGCTGACTCTCCAGCACCCATGGGCCAACGGCTTGCTGACGGATCACCACCCCCCGTCATCAGGCCCTGCATCATGGCGCCATAAACCGACTTCACCGTGTTGCCGGGTTGGGTGTGCTCAATACTGACCTCAAGCATCTCATCACACAGCGCACCTGCCTTTCGAACGTAATCCAACTCAAGATTGCTTTTCACCAGTCTGACAAGCCGAACAGTGTCTGATGCATCGACCAGCGTACAAAAGTCTTCAAGTGCTGCATTTACGGCCAAAGCCCGCTGACCAGTCAGGCCGTAAGCATGATATTCAATACCAATGGTCTGGTTTTCACAGCCGTAGTCGCGCAGCAGTTCCCGCAACTCCTCAGCGGGAGATGCTTCCTCGCGGTCAGTCCAGATACGAATATCGGGGATAATCGACGTTACCCTGGATTGAATACGATCAGCAGACCGAGTCAGGAGTGCCATACGGCCATCAACACCAAGGTACATGGCCTGAAACATCGTGTAACCACTGGTATCGTAACCACTCAAGTAGTACATGCTCTCCTGACGAAAGAGAACCACGCCGTGTAGACCCTGCTGATCCAAAGCGCTTACTGCAGCATTCAAGCGACGATCATATTCGCCGCGTGGAAATTGAAGGTTTGTCATCGGTATACTCTGCATCATCGCTGTTCCGCAACATGCCTGTCTTTAGGTCACGTCTAACCAATCAAGTTGACCGTGGGTCAAGATACAATCTGTTGGTCGGGTCACAAATACTAGTGAAGCGCTGATTGTGGCACAGGATGCCATCAACAATGCCTAATCCATCTCAACAAAAACTTCATGGCCTGGCCTCCGCTCGAAAGCTCCAGGGATTACTGGCGGTAGGGCACCTTGCCAATGACTGGTCACCTGCTGCGATATGGCTGCTGGCACCGGCGATTGGGCTTGCATTCGACCTGCAACCTTCTCAAATTGGCCTTCTGATCACGCTCCACTCTTTTGGTGCTGCACTGGCTTATCTGCCAGCCGGGGTCCTCTCCGATCGGGTGCAACGACCGGGTAAGCTGTTGCTGTTCACGTTCTGGTGGGTCGGATTAGGCTATTTTCTAGCATCATTTGCCCAAAACTTCTGGATCCTCGCGACAGTGCTTGCCATAGCCGGTATGGGTGATGCGGCATGGCACCCCATCGCAACGGGTGCCTTGGCACGTCGCTTCCCCACACGCAAAGGCCTGGCTCTGGGAATTCATGCGGTAGGAGGTACTCTGGCGGAGGTCTTTTCACCGCTAGTGGTAGGCATTCTGCTATCGGTAATGGAGTGGCGATCGGCACTGCAACTTTCTATCTTACCTCCGCTGATTATGGGTGTTGTGTTTTATAAATTTCGTAACACCATTCCGATTTCAACAACCAGCAGCATCAGTAAGGTTGATCTGGTGAACCTTCTTCGCAGCTGGACCACCCGGAAAGGGCTCGCTTTGATCACTGCTATAACCACCTATAACATGGCACTCATTGCACTGATGACGATTTCACCGCTGTTTGTTCAGCGCGAACTCGGGTATTCAACCACCGAGGCTGGCCTATTTTTTGCACTGGCAATGTTAATCGGTGCAACAGGACAGCCCTTGGTCGGCCGCTGGTCCGACCGGATTGGGCGTCGTCGTGTATTCATCTGTGGCTTAACGATTGCAGGTGCGTGTGCCCTGTTGGCTACGGGATTCCCGCATCAAGGGTGGACGGCTGGGGTACTCATCGCAGCTATGGCAACTCTGGTATTTGTTCGCTCCAGCGTTCTCGCTATGGCTGTTGACCACTCAGGACAGCGTGAAGCCACCACGTTGGGATTTAGTTTTGCTCTTATGGATGGTGTGGGTGCTCTCGGTGGAGTCACGGCAGGTCTTATTGGCGATTTTGAACTCCACTATGCCTTTTCTCTGGCAGCTGGTTTCTCACTTATCAGTATTGGAATCACAGCTATAACATTAAGTCGAACATCCGCGCACTGATTACCCCAGCTCTACCCACAATCGATAGGGTCTCCAGTCTGATCCATCGACCGACATCTGAATTATTCGGTATACTGTATATATATACAGTATACCGAATATCACACTATGCCGGAATATGCGGAACTCCACTGCCTGTCTAACTTCACATTCCTTCGGGGGGCATCTCACCCTGAGGAACTGGTTAAAAGAGCTCAAGAACTTGGTTACCGCGCACTCGCACTGACTGATGAATGCAGTCTCGCTGGTGTGGTCAGAGCCCATGTTGCCGCTCAGAAACACCACCTGCCCCTGATTATTGGCAGCGAATTTTCACTCGCTAACGGGCCTAAGCTGGTGCTACTCGCGACCAGTCGGTACGGCTATCGTTCCTTGACCCGACTGGTGACTCAGGCACGATCAACTACCCCCAAAGGACAGTATCGACTTGTGACAGATGATATGACCCACGAAGCGCTTACTGACTGTCTTGCCCTGATACTGTGCAGTCTGGAATCAACACCCAGCCATACATGTGTTGACTATTACAGATCTCTTGAACAAAGCACTGGCTGGTTGAGTGAACTCCTACCAAACCGTGTATGGATTGGTGTAGAACAACTTATTAATGGCCAGGATTCCCAGCACCTTGAGCAGCTTCGAAACGTCTCAACGAGAACCAGGGTGCCGCTGGTTGCAAGCGGCGATGTTCATATGCACACCAGAACACGACAGCGGCTTCAGGACACGCTTAACGCGATCCGCCTGGGTATTACTGTGCCCCAGGCCGGGCATCTACTTTATGTGAATGCTGAGCGCCACCTTCGTAGCCTACAACTGCTGGAACGGATATACCCGGCAGATATTCTCTCCGAAACTACTGTTATTGCGGAACAGTGTAGTTTTTCTCTCGACGAGATACGCTATCAGTACCCAGATAAATTCTGTCCAGATCATCTCAATCCAACTATATACCTTCGCCATCTGGTCGAAAAAGGCATGCACCAACGCTGGCCAAATGCTGTTTCAGCAACAATCAAGAAACAGATTCAGCACGAACTCTCATTGATTGAAGAGCTCAACTATGAAGCCTATTTCCTTACGGTATATGACATCGTACGCTTTGCTCGATCGCGCAATATCTTCTGCCAGGGGCGTGGCTCTGCGGCCAATTCTGCAGTCTGTTTCTGTCTGGGTATTACTGAAGTCGACCCCGCCCGAATGGAGATTCTATTTGAGCGATTCATATCGCGGGAACGCAATGAACCCCCCGATATCGATGTCGACTTTGAACACGAGCGGCGTGAAGAGGTCATGCAGTATGTATATCGGAAATATGGCCGTGAGCATGCTGCATTGACTGCAGCTGTAGTGACCTACCGACCTCGCAGTGCCATTCGTGATGTAGGTAAAGCGCTTGGACTCAGTCTAGACCAGGTCGACCGGCTAGCACGAAATATCAGCTGGGGGGACGATGGGAAAATGATACCCCAGCGAGTGCACGAAGCTGGCTTCAACTCCAGAAATACTTTGATTTCCACAGCACTCGAACTGGCCAGCGAGATCATCGGATTCCCTCGTCATCTATCACAACACACAGGAGGATTTCTCATCTCCCGGGAACCTCTTTATGACCTTGTGCCGGTTGAGAACGCTGCTATGGCGAATCGCACTGTAATTCAATGGGATAAAAATGACATTGACACACTTGGACTACTGAAAGTTGATTGCCTTGCTCTGGGCATGCTGACTGCTATCCACCGCGCCTTCGATCTGATTCAAAAACACCAAGGCATTGCGTTAACCATGTCATCGATTCCAGCAGAAGACCCCGCGGTCTACGACATGATTAGTCGTGCCGATACCGTCGGTGTATTCCAGATCGAATCTCGAGCGCAGATGGCTATGTTGCCCAGACTTAGACCGGCCTGCTTTTATGATCTCGTTATCGAGGTTGCAATCGTCCGACCGGGGCCTATACAAGGCGACATGGTACATCCCTATCTTAAGCGGCGACGAGGTGAAGAACCGATCACCTATCCAAGCGATGCGGTACGTCAGGTACTTGAGCGAACTCTGGGTGTACCGATCTTCCAAGAACAAGTCATAAAACTGGCAATGGTTGCTGCCGGCTTTACGCCCGGTGAAGCCGACGGACTACGGCGATCCATGGCAACCTGGCACCGACAGGGTGGGCTTGAAAATTACGAACGCAAATTGATCAACGGTATGCGAAAACGCGGCTATGATGAAACTTTCGCTCGCAACATCTACCGCCAGATTCTGGGCTTTGGCGAGTATGGTTTCCCCGAATCCCATGCTGCCAGTTTTGCACTACTGGTCTATATCTCCGCATGGCTAAAACATCATTATCCAGCGGTATTTACCTGCGCATTATTGAACAGCCAGCCAATGGGTTTTTATGCCCCTGCGCAACTGGTACAGGATGCCCGTCGTCACAACGTTGTTATACAACCTGTAGATGCACTTTCTAGCAACTGGGACTGCACTCTAGAGGGAAAAAACGATCAGCTCGCTATAAGACTAGGGCTTCGAATGGTAAAAGGATTCACCCAGCCAGGCGCACAACGACTGGTTCGACTCCGGGGCCAGATACCTTTCCAGAACCTACATGATCTTTCTCAACGAGGTGGTCTCAGTAAATCGGACCTCCAGGCACTGGCTGGAGCAAATGCTCTATCCAGCCTGGTAAATAGTCACCGTCGGCAGGCCTTTTGGGCAGTTTCAGGACTAAAAGACAGTAACCCAATCTTTCAAAACATGCAGGTATCTGAAGGATCTCCCCTGCTGCGCACACCGAGTACCGCCGAAGAGATTCAAGCGGACTATGGCAGTACTGGTCTCAGCCTGGGGCCACACCCACTGGTTCTACTGCGCTCCGAACTGGACCAACTGGGTATCTCCACAAGCGCTGAGGTCTACCAGAAAACCAACGGCCAAAAAGCTCAGGTTGCTGGCCTGGTAATCACTCGACAACGCCCTGCTAGCGCTAACAGTGTTACGTTCGTCACTCTTGAGGATGAGACTGGCAATATTAATCTGGTTGTGTGGAAACACCTGGCTGAAAAACAGCGGCGGGAACTGCTTGGCGCCCACCTACTCGGCGCGGTGGGAGAAGTTCAACGTGATGGTGATGTTTTACACCTGATTGCCCATCGATTGCTGGATCACAGCAGTCTGCTGGCAAACCTTACCAGCCGGTCACGTAACTTCAGGTAGATCTCTATTCCAGAGTGAAGTCGATCCCATTAGCGGCACAAGCTGCCTGAACCGTATTACGCAACAAACACGCAATCGTCATTGGTCCCACTCCACCGGGCACCGGTGTAATTGCACCTGCCACAGCACTGGCCGATGCGAACTCCACATCACCCACCAGCCGCTTCTTGCCGTTTTCGCCATCGATACGATTGATCCCCACATCGATTACCGTTGCGCCTGGTTTTATCCAGTCCCCCTGTATCATCTCGGCTCTACCCACTGCCGCAATGAGTATATCTGCCTGCCGACAGACGTCGGTCAGATCTTTCGTGCGAGAGTGTGCGACTGTCACCGTACAGTGCGCCGCCAAGAGCAGAGCAGCCATCGGCTTACCGACAATATTCGATCTGCCCACAATCACCGCATTCTGACCCGATAAATCACCGGCATACGCACGCAGCAGCATCATACAGCCCAGCGGCGTGCAGGGGACCAGCCCAGATTCACCCGTGGTTAATCGCCCGACATTGATCAGGTGAAATCCATCGACATCTTTGTCTGGATCGATCGCATTAATCACCGCATGGGTATTGATCTGAGCAGGCAGTGGCAACTGGACCAAAATTCCATGGACCGTTGGATCACTATTAAGCTGATCAATCAGCACCAGAAGTTCGTGCTCGGTTGTCTGATCAGACAGTCGGTGTTCAAACGATGCCATACCGACTTCCACTGTCTGTTTGCCCTTATTTCGGACATAAACCTCACTGGCAGGATCTTCACCGACCAACACCACAGCGAGCCCAGGAATCAGCCCATGGCTTGATCCTAGGCGGCTCACGGCAGTCGCTACGCGCCCTCTAAGTTCTGCAGCAAACGCCTTACCGTCAATAATTCCAGTCATCGCAATGCCGTTCAATTTGTAGCGGTTAGATTAACCGCGCAGTATTTTACTTCAGCAATTTTCCCGACCGGATCCAGGGCCGCATTGGTCAGTAGATTGGCTGCCGCCTCTTGGTAACAAAACGGAATGAATATGGATTTAGGCTGCAGACCATCGTCTGATCGGCAAGGCGCCATGATCTCACCCCGCCGGGATGAAACCTTCACCAGGTCTCCATCTTTCATCCCAAGCGCGTCTAAATCGTCTGGATGACTATAGACCACGGCGCCGGGTTCAATAGTGTTGAGAACAGTCGCTCTACGGGTCATAGCCCCGGTGTGCCAGTGCTCCAATTGTCGGCCAGTGATCAGCACAAAAGGATAATCCTGGTCTGGTTTTTCATCGGCCCATTTGAGGTCAGCCGGCACAAATCGTCCACGACCGTCTGCAGTCGGGAAACTTTCTTCGAAAACCACACTCTGCCCCGGATCGGACGCTTTCTCACATGGGTAGGTTACGCTGTGCTCACTTTCCAGTCTTTCCCAGGTCATGCCGGAAATACTTGGCATTGCATCACGCATTTCATTAAAAACGTCGCGAACATCGGCGTATTCCCATTTCAACCCTAACCGTTTTGCAATTTGCTGAATGATCCAGAGATCCTGACGCGCATCGCCAGGTGGATCGAGCGCCTGCCGACCCAATTGGACACGCCGATCTGTATTTGAAAATGTGCCCGTTTTTTCGGGGAACGCGGAGGCCGGTAAGATCACGTCCGCGAATGCGGCTGTTTCAGTCAGAAACAGATCCTGTAGAACCAGATGCTCCAGCTTCGCCAACGCCGCACGGGCATGGTTCAGGTCCGGATCAGACATAGCCGGATTTTCACCCATGATATACATCCCCTTGATTTGTCCGGAAAGTGCGGCATCAGTAATCTCGACAACAGTTAGACCTGGGGTGGAATCAAGTTCAGTACCCCAATAATCCGAGAACCACGCCAATGCTTCGGGGTCGTCTACACGACGGTAGTCCGGGAACATCATAGGAATCAGACCGGCATCAGACGCACCCTGTACATTGTTCTGACCTCGCAGCGGGTGTAATCCTGTACCCGGACGCCCAATATTACCGGTCATCATGGATAACGCGATAAGGCAACGGGCGTTATCCGTACCGTGCACATGTTGTGATATACCCATTCCCCAAAAAATCATAGCGCGGCGCGACTGGCCATAAGCGCGGGCAACGCAGCGAATCGCCTCAGCATCTATGCCACAAATTTCCGCCATATTCTCAGGACTGAAGTCCTTAACATTTTCACGTACCAGGTCGAAATCCGTGGTGCGTTCAGCGATAAACTGCTCATCAACCAGACCCTCATCGATAATGGTGTGGATCATCGCGTTCAATAACGCGACATCAGTGTCTGGGCGAAACTGGAGATAATGAGTAGCATGACGTGCTAGCTGGTTTCTACGCGGATCCATCACAATCAAGGTAGCGCCTTTCTGTGCGGCATTTTTCATGAATGTCGCCGCAACCGGATGGTTCTCAGTCGGATTGGCACCGATAACAATTATGACCTCTGCCTGCGCAACATCAGCCACCTGATTGGATACAGCACCAGACCCTATTCCTTCCAACAAAGCTGCAACGGACGATGCGTGACACAGTCGGGTGCAATGATCAACGTGATTGCTGCCAAAGCCGGTGCGGATCAGCTTTTGAAACAAGTAAGCCTCTTCGTTACTGCCTTTGGCCGATCCAAATCCGGAGAGCGCATTTGGACCGTTCTCTGACAAGATAGCCTTAAACCCCTGAGCTGCAAAATCGAGGGCTTCATCCCAACCGACCGGCCTAAAAGTCTTTAGAGGATCTTTCGGGTCAAACTGATCAGTCAGGCCCTTTGCAACTCCCTCTCGCCGTATCAGCGGCTGCGTAATTCGGTCCGGGTGACTGACATAGTCAAACCCATAACGCCCCTTAACACACAGTCTTCCATGATTAGCTGGCCCATCACGGCCCGTAACATATTTTATTTTCTTGTCTTTAATATGGTAAGTCAGTAGACACCCCACACCACAATACGGACACACCGAGTCCACAGTGGTATCACCACTTTCCTGCGCCACGTTCCCCGAGGGCATCAGAGCCCCGGTTGGACAGGCCTGAACACACTCACCACAGCCCACGCAAGAACTGTCACCCATACCATCACCAAGATCAAAAACGATCTCAGCGCGGGCACCCCGGTATGCCAGCCCAATTACGTCGTTGACTTGTTCTTCTCGACACGCTCGCAGACAACGGGTGCATTGGATACAACTTTCAAGATTGACGGTTATTGCCGGATGTGACTGGTCGGCAAGTGGTTGCGTCCGGCCACCAAATCGACTCTCAGACAATCCACGACTGTCACACCAATACTCTAACTCCGAGATCGGACTGTGGCGGGCAGGGCCCACTTCGCCCTTCAACAATTCCAGGACAAGCGACTGAGAGCGCAATGCTTTGTCACTTGTTGACTGAACATTCATCCCTTCAGTCGGTTGCCGGCAACACGCCGGCGCCAGCACGCGTTCACCTTCAATTTCAACCATACAGGCCCGGCAGTTGCCGTCAGCCCGCAACCCTTCTGAGTAACACAAGTGGGGAATGTCAACACCGCTCTTCTTTGCGACCTGGAGGATGGTTTCTTGTGGCTGGGCAGTAACCGAATGGCCGTCAAGCACAAAGCTAATCGGAGCTACTTCCTGGTCTCCCAATCTATTCATTCTGCACCCACCTCCTCTGGGAAATACCGAATTACCGTACGTATAGGATTCGGCGCTGCCTGACCTAAACCGCAAATAGACGCATCCTCCATGACACAGGCCAATTCCTCGAGGAGTTTTGTATCCCAATGTGGCAACTCCATCAGACGCTCGGCCCGATCGCAACCCACGCGACAGGGCGTACATTGACCACACGATTCGTGCGAAAAGAATCGCATTGTATTCAGGGCCGCTTGCCTGGGACTATCTTGGTCGGACAAGATGATCACGGCAGCTGAGCCGATAAAACTACCGTGCGCCTGCAACGTATCAAAGTCGAGCGGCTCATCACCCAACGAAGCGGGAAGGATTCCTCCTGAAGCACCACCTGGAAAATATGCGTTAAATGTATGACCATCCAGCATCCCGCCACAGAATTCCTCAATCAACTCTCTCACACTGATTCCAGCCGGAGCCAGGTGAACACCTGGTTTCTTGACACGGCCACTGACAGAAAAAGACCGTAACCCGTGTCGTCCACGTCGGCCCTGGCCTGAGAACCAGTCCGCACCATGCTCGAGTATGTCTCGAACCCAGTAGAGTGTTTCACAGTTGTGCTCAAGCGTAGGCCTGCCGAATAGACCAACTTCCGCAACGTATGGAGGTCGCAGACGCGGCATGCCGCGCTTGCCTTCGATTGACTCGATCATCGCTGACTCTTCACCACATATATACGCACCAGCCCCTCGCCGAATATGAACCTCCGGTAATTGATTATCGAATACCGAGCCCAGTTCTTTAATCGCATCCTCGAGTATCTGCAGCACACCCGGATATTCATCACGCACATAAAGATAACAACAGTCGATACCAATTACCTCGGCCGCAATCAGCATACCTTCGATGAATCGATGAGGATCTCGCTCTAGGTAATAACGATCTTTGAATGTACCAGGCTCGCCTTCATCTATGTTGATGGCCATCAGTCGAGGTGCTGGCTGATCCTTCAAGATCCGCCACTTCCTTCCAGCAGGAAATCCAGCTCCGCCCAAGCCCCGTAATCCAGAGCTTTCTAGTTCGTCAAGAATATGTTCGTGACTCAGAGACCCAGCACGACAAGCCTCGTAAGTCTTGTATCCATCGCCTCGCCTGTACTCCTCAATACTGATCCAGTCAGGCTGCGCTGTGATTGCGGTGTTGCCTTCCCGAATCACATCGGACACTTGCGACACAGTTGCCCTTGGAATCGCGTTCTTTCCCACGACGGCCACAGGCGCCTCGTCACAGCGGCCCACGCAGGGGACTCGCTGGACCCTGACATCATCCCCCAAACTTGCCTGAAGCGAGCTGACCAGCAACTCTGACCCGAAAAGTTCACACGTCACTGATTCACACACTCTAACGGTAAGAGCCGGCGGTATCGGTTGGCCATCGGCAACAACATCGAAATGATGGTAGAACGTAGCAACTTCGTAAATCTCAACAGGCGCAAGCTTCATCAAATCTGCCAATGCAACGATGTGTCCAGCAGAGATATGGCTATATCGATCCTGCAACTTATGTAAGTACTCGATCAGCAAATCACGCTGAATAGGCATATCACCGAGAGCCTCTAGAACCGACTGTCGATCCTCCGCGCCGACCTGTCTAGTTCTGTTACGACCGAAACGCTTTTTCCGCCTCGTGCTTGTTGTAGTCAATTTATAGAGTCACTCATAATCAAGCCGCATCTATTTCCTCACCGACATCAAAACAACTTGGAAATCCGGATGATAGTCTCAGCATTTACGTTGATAATAGTGCCAGTGCACTGTAGGGTTTGCCTAAGTGCATAATGCCATTATCGCCAATTGGATAGTTAGATTATAAGGTCTATGTGGTCACCAATTGTGGTCCTTGCGGACGAGATTATGCCCACGGCCCGTAATTCACCTATCCGATCCAGCTACTAATCCAGAATAATCTAACGCATGATTCTACTGATGGCCTTGGTCAACCTGAACGTCCGACGTGGTCCCAGCACGTGCTGACAGCACACGAAATTACGTGCATTCGTGGAGAGCGTGCGTTGTTCACCGACCTGAACCTGGCGATTGATGCGGGAGAAATTCTACACATCCAGGGATCCAACGGATCAGGAAAGACCAGTCTGCTTCGAATCCTTTGTGGCACCACACAACCCGACAATGGCACTGTACTGTGGCAGTCACAGGATATTCGAACCTGTCGTTCGACTTATTACGAACACCTCGCCTACATCGGCCACAGCAACGGCATTAAACTTGAACTCAGTCCCGCTGAAAACTTGTCATGCCTAGCTGCTATCAAGGGCTTTGCTGTCGGCTCCGAAATCGGTGAGGCCTTGACTCAATCTGGCCTTTCCTTGGTTCGTGATGTCCCTTGCATTCATCTTTCAGCAGGTCAACGCCGACGAGTAGCAATGGCCTGGCTTTTCATTACCCGGGCATCGATCTGGATCCTAGATGAGCCACTGACTGCGATCGATCAGGATGGGATTGATACAGCCAGATCACGGTTTAGCCGGCACCTGGATGATGGTGGGCTAATCGTGCTGACAGGACATCAGCATCTACAGTTTGAAGGCAGGAACATCAAGAGCCTGCACTTATCCACATGAATCGCACCGGGCTATTTGCACTTTTCACAGCGATTATTCGGCGCGACGTTATGATCGCGATACGCAATCGGGCAGATGCAGCGAATTCTGTCGTGTTCTACGTCATCGTCTTCACACTGTTCCCACTTGCGATCGGTCAGGACCCAACACAACTGCAGGCACTTGCCCCCGGAGTAATCTGGATCGCAGCCCTGCTGGCCACATTACTCGGACTAGAAGGACTCTTCCGGTCGGATTTCGACGATGGATCACTGGAACAACTGGTTCTAACTACTGGACCCGTACCACTTCTAATTCTGGGCAAAATCCTGGCACACTGGTGTGTTACCGGTCTCCCTCTACTATTAGTCACACCCCTACTTGCACCGATGATGCAGCTGACTGGCCTTTCTACAGGAGTGCTGCTACTGACGCTCTTAATTGGCACACCGATCTTAAGTCTGGTAGGTAGCGTTGGAACCGCACTGACCGTCGGCACGCGACGCGGCGGTGTCCTATTGAGCCTGATTGTTCTGCCACTCTACATACCTGTGCTGGTATTTGGCAGTACCGCAGTACAGAACGCCGAACTTGGTCTACCTATTGCCGGGCAGATCTATTTATTAAGTGCAATGGCAGTTCTTGCGCTGTGTCTTGCACCAATCGCTGCGGCGGCGGCGATCAAGATCAGTCTGAACTGACATTTGGTGGCAACGAGAGAATACCCCTACACCCTATTCGTCGGTTACACAGCCCTCACTGGCTGTCTTGACGTTCTTGATGTACTTGTAGAGTGTGCCCCGAACAGCTTCGTAAGGCGGCATTGTCCACTCTGATAACCGTTCGGCCAACTCTTCAGCGCTCAAGTCGACGGTGATTGAATTCGCGACAGCATCAATGTTGATCGCGTCCCCATCACGCAACAAAGCTATGGCGCCACCTTCCTGGGCTTCAGGGACGACATGGCCGATGATAAATCCATGAGAACCACCAGAAAAACGACCATCAGTGATCAGTGCAACATCGTCGCCCAGACCAGCTCCCATGACGGCAGATGTTGGTGTCAGCATTTCCGGCATACCGGGCCCGCCCTTGGGCCCCTCATAGCGGATAACAATGACATCGCCCTTTTGTATGCGTCCTTCTTCAAGGGCGGATAGCATATCCTCCTCACAGTCAAACACACGGGCGGGACCGCTGAACTGCTCACCTTCCTTACCGGTGATTTTAGCCACGGCACCACCCGGCGCCAGATTGCCCTTCAAAATTCTTAAGTGGCCAGTCTTTTTGATCGGATTGGACAGGGAATGAATTATGGCCTGCCCCGGTTCTAGCTCCGGTACAGTCTCCAGGTTCTCGGCAATCGTATAACCAGTTACGGTCATACAGTCCCCGCTGATTAACCCCTCGCTGAGTAAATACTTCATAACGCCCGGAATGCCACCGGCATGGTGTAGGTCTTCCATCACGTAACGCCCACTTGGCTTCAGATCAGCAAGATACGGTATTCGATCACTTACCGCCTGGAAATCGTCTAGCGTCAGATCAACATCTACAGAACGGGCAATAGCAATCAAATGAAGCACAGCATTTGTTGATCCCCCCAAGGCAGAGACGATAACCATAGCGTTTTCAAATGCATCCCGCGTCATAATATCGCGTGGCCTAAGATCAAGTTCCATCAACTTTCTGATGGCCGCACCCACTCTGAAGCACTCTTCAGTCTTACTGGAATCCACTGCCGGATTGGATGAGCTGTAAGGCAGTGACATACCCATGACCTCAATCGCACTTGCCATAGTATTGGCGGTATACATGCCGCCACAGGCACCAGCCCCTGGACAGGCATTTCTGACGATAGCTTCACGTTCATCGTCTGTTATTTTCTCAGCAATAAACTCTCCGTAACTCTGGAACGCTGAAACGATATCAACAACCTGTTTGCTGGCGATTCCGGGTTGAATCGTACCTCCGTAGACCATAATTGAGGGTCTATTCACTCTACCCATTGCCATCATGACGCCTGGCATGTTTTTGTCGCAACCAGGCACCGTTACCAGCGCATCGTACCATTGCCCCCCCATAACAGTTTCTATGGAATCGGCAATGAGATCCCGGGATTGGAGCGAATAACACATACCCTCTGTGCCCATCGAAATACCATCGCTGACACCGATGGTGTTGAAACGCATACCAATGAGATCCGCCTCTTCAACTCCACGTTTAATCTCCGCAGAGAGATCATTCAAGTGCATATTGCAGGGATTGCCCTCCCACCAAACACTAGCAATACCGACCTGGGCCTTGTCCATGTCTTCACGTGACATACCGGTGGCATAGAGCATTGCCTGGGACGCACCCTGGGAAGGCGGCTGCGTGATACGAGCACTGACTTTATTGAGCTTTTCACCGCTCATAACGTTCTCCAATTTAAGACCGAGGAAATCGGCGACTGTTGAGGTAGCTGCTAGAAGTTACAGCAAATCATAACAGAAACAACACTTGAGCTAATCTAATAATAGAAGTCCAACTCTAGATTTCATTCCGAATCTAGCGTCTGTTGAAGGTTTGTAATCTGCCGTTCGAGTTGCTGGATCAACGTGATTGCGGCCTGATCGGGTAATACGCTGGATGGTCGCGGCAAAACGCCGGTGAGTTCATGTTCAATTTTGTATCGCACCAGTTCCTGAACATCTAGAGTAATCTTGGGATCACCTACTGACCCCGTGATCTGGAATGGAATGACTGGTATACCGCCTAAATCTCTGCTTAGATCATTCTCAAGAGCAAGCAGAATTCTATAATCCATAGCACCGGCAGACAGGGACAGTGAACCCTTACCTTCCATCCAGAATTCAGGGCCAACAAATCTAAAATCCTGGTTCTGAACCATACCGCGATCGATTCGAATGGTTGTCGACGCCTGCTCGACTTTAAGTTCAGGCAACTGCGCGCTGATCGCTCTGACCAGTTGGGTATCGAAACTCCCTAAAACTTGCTTGAACAACTCTGCCGAAAGCTCCCCGTTACGCAGGTCAACCGTGGCAATCCCACGGGCATTCTTGAGTAATTCAGCGCCAGTCCTTCCCTCCACCGCCAGGACTAATTCAAAATCAGCTGATGCTTCTATACCAGCTATATCGTCCGCATCGCGCAGCAGTTTTCCCAAATTGAAATCACCTACTGCTTGGCGGACAAGAATTAGGGGCGACTCGGCACGACGATCTAGCCACAAAAACAGCTTGCCAGTACCTTCATAAAGCTCATCTGACAATAGAACAATCGACATTATTTTTTCTTTGGAGCGAATCTGTGCGATCACATGTTTCGTCAGCATCTGGTCAATCCACAGGTGCCCGACAACGATACTTCCCGTTGCCCTCACATCTGCTGGAAGATTTGAAAGCCGGTCGGCCAACAAACCGACAAGCACACCCGCAGAAGTAATAGAGCGGGAACCATCTTCCGCCTTATCGACCAGGAGAAAATCGTCTGATTCCAGAGCAAATGTCCAGGCTGCTGAATCTTCTCTGTGGTTCCTGACCCATCCCGTGACGATGGTATCGTCCGCCTTTACAGTGAGGCCATCTAAAGCCCACTGATTCTCCTGCAAACGCACCTTTCCACTCAGAGATATCGGAAGAAGTCCGCTTGACACAAAATCCGACAGCGCAACGCCGGCATTACGCAGAATTGCCTGAACATCTGCCGACGGTATATCGAAATCAGCCAAAACCTCTGGCTCTCCTTCTGCCCAGGTAGCTGACAAATCTCCAAAGAGTTCTGTATCCAGCCAAGTCACGGCCACCTTCGGCACAACAATGCGCTGGTTGGACAGATCGACGGCAATTGCATCAGCAGTAATAGTGGACGGGAATCGACCGATAAAACAATCTGCGTCGAGCAGTGCGGCCCTGATCTGTCGGGCGCTGGTATCTATATTCAGATCGACAATTTTCAAAGCGACTTCAGCACCAGCGGCAGCGATAGTCACCACTGATTCCGCCACATGGATCCTGCCACTGTCTATGCTCACGCTCATCTCTGGCAGTCTCATACTCAACACCAATCCAGGCGCTGTTACATTACCAACAACTTCATTCAATTCCACGTCACTCGATTGACCAGATTTAATTGGAGCATTTGCCGATAGACGCACAGCTAACGGCGAGCGTAACACCTCCGACAAAAGTTGAAATGAAGTCTGCCAGGAGATTGTCGGGTCAGTCTCGGATCTGCTCGAACGCCAAGACAGGTCGGCTAGCGTTACCGCCTGCTGAGTCATACGATCGCGCCAATGAACCACGCCCGCGTATACGTTCACTTGATTAGCGGGTAGAACAGCAAGAATCCCAATATCTTGCCAGTTTGAACGTCCGTCGATTAGTCGGACAAGATCGAACCTAGGACGCTCGATCAGTAAACCATAGACATCGAACCCTCCTGTCAGAATTGACAACAGCCCGAGTTCAAGTTCAACCCATGGCACATGGAGCATAGGCTCAGCACTGAAATCGGGATTGTTATAGACCACCACGTCCTCTGTCTTGAGGGTCAGTAACAACGAACCAGACTCACTAAATCCAAGATCTATCTCAACGTCACCCCCGATGGTGATGTTTCTTTTAGTCTGTTGAGTGATGTATTCGGCAAAGCTGCTGCGTAAATTGGCGGTATTCAGCGCCAATGCTGTCAGCACTATGGTAAAGGCCAAAAGCACCAGCAGAGCCGACACACTTAATAGGGTGGTTTTCTTTTGAATCATGATTCGGCCTACGCAGAGTTCTCAATCGAAACGACAGAACTCAAAACATCTATGCCGCGTGCTGCATCTTCTGCTGCACAATACGTTCGGCCGCCTCGATGACCTCTAGGCCTGCACCGTGGCGAACTGCATACTCGCTCAGATACCGGCGCCAGGCCCGGGCGCCCACCTGTCCCGCAAAAAGGCCCAGCATATGTCGAGACATGTGTTTAAGCTGAGTGCCAGACTCAATTTCACTGGCGATATAGGATTTGTACTGGTCCAGCACCTGCCAGCGCGTTAGTGACGGAGTTTTTATACCGAACAGTTCCCCATCAACATCGGCGAGTGAAAAAGGATTTTGGTAGGCCTCTCGTCCAACCATCACACCATCGACGTGCTCTAGATGAGAGCGGGCAGCTTCAATGCTACAGATTCCGCCATTGACAATAATCTCCAGATCAGAGTAGTTTTGCTTCAGCCGATACACTATGTTGTAGTGCAGCGGGGGTACTTCGCGGTTCTGTTTGGGACTTAAGCCGGTTAGCCAGGCCTTGCGGGCATGAACAATGAATGTGCGACAACCACCATCTACAAGTGTAGTAACAAACGATTCAAGATCTTCGTAACTGTCTTGGTCATCAATACCTATGCGACATTTGATGGTAACAGGAATACAGACCGTTGATGCCATAGCGCTGAAACAATCGCTCACCAGTTCTGGTTCTGCCATCAGGCATGCTCCGAAACGGCCAGACTGGACACGCGAACTCGGACAGCCCACATTCATATTGATTTCATTGAATCCCGCTGCTTCACCGAAGCGAGCACAAAGAGCCATCTCACGGGGATTGCTACCCCCCAGTTGCAGCCCTAGAGGATACTCGGCCGCGCTATGTACAAGTAAGCGGTTTCGATCACCATGTAACAGCGCTGCCGCAGGGATCATCTCCGTGTACAACATCGCTCGATGCGTGATCAAACGCAGAAAATAACGTTCATGCCGATCAGTCCAATCCATCATCGGTGCAACACTATAACGGTGGGCTGCGGCCACGTTCTGGCTACCAAGCACTGAACTCATTCGATTCATAAAGCTCTGATCTCACCCTGGATAGTCAAGACTAGGCACCGTTTGCGACCTTGATATCGATGCTCCCAAAGATATCCACCCTGCCACACACCAAGTCCCAGCCAGTATTCAACCACTGGCAATGTCAGGAAACTTCCAGTCAACACCGAACGAAGATGGGCCGCCATGTCGTCAGATCCTTCGCTGGCATGCCGGCAAACCGGATCGCCATCTCGAATGATACGCTGCATCAAATGCTCCAAGTCTACCTGTACCACCGGGTCGGTATTTGCTGATAACAGCAACGATGCACTGGCGTGTTGTAAAAAAATGTGGCATAACCCTGTCTGCATATCTGATCGAGCGACAAACTGGTCAATCAACCCTGTGAGTTCACGAGTCTCTCGACCAACAGTATCGACCTCGATTGTCTCCTGATACCAGTCGCCAGACTTCTGCCCCGGATTAAGATTCCATGACCCAAACGCTAACACGGACTCTGGGAAAGATCGAGCAGGCAGATGCTGCAAGCAGCCTCCTCAGCATTCGCCGAGGGCTAGAAAAAGAAAGTCTCCGCGTAAATCAGGAAGGTATCATTTCTCAACGGCCACACCCCTCTCATCTGGGATCAACCCTGACCCATCCTTACATTACTACGGATTACTCAGAGGCCTTAATTGAGCTCATTACCCCCCCACATCGAGACACGGAAACACTGCTGCAGGACATGACCAACATTCACCAATTTACCTACCGTAATCTTGGAGATGAATTGCTATGGGTTAACAGTATGCCGTGCATACTGCATGGGGAAGACAGTATTTCCATCGCCAACTACGGAACATCAAACGTAGGGCGTATGAAGGCCATTTATCGAACTGGTCTGGCTCACCGTTATGGCAAGTTGATGCAAACCATTGCTGGTATTCATTTCAATTTCTCAATTGGCGACGATTTCTGGCGCAGCTGGCGGACAATCTGTGGTTCAACCGTACCACTCCAGGATTTCAAGTCCGAAGGCTATTTCGGTCTTGTACGCAACGTCTACCGCTACGGCTGGCTCATATCCTATCTGTTCGGTGCATCACCCGCTGTCTGTCGAACATTTCTTGACGACAGGGACCACCATCTGGAACTCTTGGGTGAGTCGAGTTATTACCTCCCCTACGCAACCAGTCTACGTTTGAGTGATCTCGGCTATCAGAGTGATGCTCAGGCGGCTATTAAAGTTAACCTGAACAGTACGGAAACCTATATCGAGTCACTGACTCGGGCGACGACTGAGTCCTACCCCCCTTATGAGGAGATCGGCCTTCGGGTCGACGGTGAATACAGGCAACTGAACACCAACCTGCTACAGATTGAAAACGAGTATTACGCATCGATACGCCCCAAACGAACCATTCAAACCGGTGAGAAACCAACTTATGCCCTCCAAAAACGCGGTGTTGAATATGTTGAACTGCGAAGTATAGACCTCAACCCCTTTTTGCCGATTGGCATTGACCACTCACAAATTCTCTTCCTCGATCTTTTCCTGCTTTACTGTTTGCTCTTAGATAGCCCACCAATGTCTGCCGCTGAACAGCAAGATTGCCATACCACACTAAAACAAGTTGTCGAACGAGGCCGTGATCCCGATCTCTTCCTGACCATCGGAAATCAGAAACTGACCAAACTGGGCAGCAGCATGATGAGTCATTTCAAAATATTGGCCGAATTTCTCGATCAGCATGGCGGCAATGGTTACAGCAATACGGTACGTAGACAGCAGGATAAGTTCAACGACTCAAGCCTCACTCCTTCAGCTCAGGTCCTTGAAGCCATGCGAAAACACGACGATAACTTCTTCAATTTTGCACTGGCTCAGGCTGTTAGGACGGGAGAATATTTTGACAATCTGAACCTTCCCGCGGAACAACTCCACCAGATGTCACAGGACGCCATGGACTCCATCGACCGTCAGCGGGCAATGGAACAAGCAGATCGCATAGGGTTTACTGAGTTTCTGGATCAATACTTCAATCAATAATAGAGCAACTTGTCGATCTGCCTGGTTTAGGGCGTGGTAGAACAATACAGCTTGCGCTCAGTCGCCTTGTTCGTGACTTCTCATGGGTTTGGTCATGCGTCCCGTGCTTGTGCGGTCGCCAAAGCCCTGACCGATATCAGGCCGGAAGTGCGGTTTGAGATCTTCTCCTCAATCCCTCAGTGGTATTTCTCCGGCACCCTCGATGATTTCCGATTTCATCAACTGAACTGCGATATCGGCTTAGTTCAACATGATGCATTGAATACAGATATTCCCGGCACTCTGAAAGCACTGGCCGACGAGATACCGTTCAAATCCACGCAAATTAATGCTCTGGCCAACAAACTAACCGATACACACTGTGAACTGGTCATCTGCGACATTGCACCGATGGGCATAGCAGTCGCACGGGCAGCTGGCCTTCCCAGTGTTCTGATCGAGAACTTCACCTGGGATTGGATCTACAGGTCACTCGCTCAAGGGCATCCGGCATTCCTGACATACGCTGACGCGCTAGAGCAGGTCTTTGCCAATGCCAAGGTTCATATCCAAGCACTACCCGTGTGCAATCCGGTAAGTAGCGCGATTCATGTCAACCCAATTGCCCGCCCCCCACGACAGAACAAGGACAACACCCGAAAAGCACTGGGACTACAAAGTAAAAGGCCGATGGTATTTTTGACTATGGGTGGTGTACCCCAGGAATACCCGTTCGTAAGCAGGCTCCACCGAGATTTCAGTACAATAGACTTCGTGATTGCCGGCATTGAAGCAAGAAAAGAATGGGCGGCACCGAACGTTCGTCTTCTTCCTGCAAACAGCAGCCACTATCACCCCGACCTGATCAATGCGGCCGATGCTGTAATCGGCAAGGCAGGTTACAGCACCATCGCTGAGATCTACCAAAGTCAGGTGCGATTTGGCTATTTCGTGCGGGAGGATTATCCTGAAATGCAAGCACTGGTTAATTTTCTCCAGCACAACACGGATGGAATTTTACTGTCAGCACAAGACTACATGTCGGGCGACTGGCTCAGTGAACTGGAGAATTTGCTGGCTGTCCAACCTGTCTGTCGGCAGCAGACTCTCAGCGGCAGCTTACAGGTCGCTCAGCTGGTTTCAGAACTGCTATCGACCTAAATCGCCACTCCTCAAGTCGATAGATCTTGAATCAGTCGACGTAGGAATGACTCCCCCTGTGCAACCTGCTCGAGACTGATGAACTCATCAGGTTGATGCGCCTGGTCAATTGAGCCTGGTCCACACATTACCGTTGGAAACCCTGCGGCCTGGAATTGTCCGGCTTCGGCGACATAGGCGCCTCGGCCGGTATCCTGAGTTCCGGTAATGGCTTGCACCAATTCAAGCGCTGCAGACCCCTTTGGTGAAAATTCCGGCGCACGGGCAATGACTTCTGTCTGAATAAAACACTCCGACCATCGCTGCCGCATCTCAGGTAACACTTCTTCCTTACAATATTTCTCGAACTCTTCAATCAGAGTATCCGGATCATCTCCAGGAATATTGCGGACATCCCAAACAAACTCGCAGTGGCGTGAAACGATATTCATCGCGGTGCCGCCATTAATAACGCCCACATGGATACTGGTATGATGAGGGTTAAATCCGTTGTCCGACGGCGTATCGCGCTCGAGGCGCTCTGCCATTGCACTGAGGTAACTGACCAGTCTGGCAGCATTCATTACCGCGCTCACACCACGATTGGTCTGGCTGGAATGCGTCTCATAGCCACGGACGGTTGTCTTGAGACCAACAATACCCTTATGCCCGGTGACTACACTCATGCTCGTAGGTTCACCAACGATAACAGCTTCCGGTGCGGGTAGGTCGGTCACCATCTGCTCAATCATGGCTGGTGCACCACGGCACCCTACTTCTTCATCATATGATAGCGCCAGGTGTATAGGACGCCGCAGTAATTTCATGTCCGGTACAAGTGATAAGGCAATCCCGATAAAACCTTTCATATCACAAGTTCCACGACCATAAAGCCTGCCGTTGTCTTCAGTCAGCAGAAATGGGTCCGTGTGCCAGGCCTGACCATCTACAGGAACAACATCTGTGTGCCCCGATAGAACTACACCACCTTCCTCTAGCGGTCCGATAGTGGCATAAAGGTTCGATTTCTCACCGTCGTCGCTGACGACACGAGTTGATGCGACACCGTGATCATTCAGATAATTTTGCACGAAGTCGATAAGAGAAAGATTACTGTCACGAGACACTGTGTTAAATCCAACCAGCTGCTCGATCATCTGTTTACTGTTCATGATCAGTACCATAGTTGTCGTCTAATGGGCAGTGTATACCGACAATCTCCCGAACGCAGCCGGCCATTGGTTTCGCCGCCGGTTTAGGTTAGCCTTGCCCCCTTGTAAATGTACCCGTGGATCAGAACAGGAGTATGGAAAATGCAAATCAGCAACATCGGGATAGTCGGTGCCGGCACGATGGGCAGCGGAATATCTCAGATAGCTGCCCTCACCGGCTATGACATCGTCATGCAGGATGTGTCAGATGAAGCAACCAGTCGAGGCCTAGGTACAATTAATAAAAGCCTGCAAAGACTAGTAGACCGAGAAAAGATTACCGCTGACGCGAAAGATGCAGCAATTCGGAAAATCAGCACCACCACAAATCTATCGGACCTAGCTGACTGCGATCTCGTCATAGAAGCCGCTACAGAAAACATGGATCTCAAACTCGACCTGTTTGAGGAGATAGACAAAGTTTCCGGCCCGGAGACCATTATTGCCTCCAACACATCGTCGCTGTCACTGACAAAACTTGCTTCAGTCAGCAACAGGCCAGACAAGGTAATCGGCATGCACTTCTTTAATCCAGTGCCAATGATGGCGTTGGTAGAAATCATAAGAGCATTGCAGACTTCAGATGACACCTTCACTAGAGTCCATGAACTGACCCGGGAACTGGGCAAAACACCTGTAACCGTAAAAGACAGCCCAGGATTTGTGGTTAATCGCATGCTGGTTCCTATGATAAATGAAGCCGTATTCATACTTTACGAGGGTATCGCCAGTGCAGATGAGATCGACGCAGCAATGAAACTAGGTGCCGGCCACCCTATGGGGCCTCTGGCACTCGCTGACATGATCGGTATCGATGTTTGTCTCTACGTTATGAATATTCTTCTAGAGGAGTTTGGAGATTCGAAATTCAGGCCGAGCCCACTCCTAAAACAAATGGTCGACGCAGGTTATCTGGGCAGAAAGAGTGGCAAGGGATTCTTCGACTACGGTCAGTAGCTCCATGGCTGAAGAGAGCTCTGGACAGACGCAACTCCGTCTGGGTATTGATACAGGCGGAACCTATACAGATGCCGCACTTGTCGATGCCGCGAACCAGGTCGTAGCCAGTGGCAAATCCCTAACCACGCACCGCCAGCTCGAAGTTGGAATCAGCGCTGTACTCAAAAAGCTTCCTTCCGACCTTCTTTCAAAAGTTACGCTGGCCTCGCTGTCGACCACGCTCGCAACCAATGCCGTTGTCGAAGGCCGTGGTACCCCTGTTTGTCTGCTGCTTCCGGGTTACACTGCCAGCCAGATAGAGCGGGCGAAGCTGGAACATATCGTCCGTGGTGGAGCCTGTGTCGCGCTGAAGGGTGGTCACGACGCCGGCGGCCGAGAGAAGTGGCCACTAGACTTGGAAACGGCGAGTCGCACCATCGAGAAGTACAGAAATCGAGTATCGGCATTTGGTGTTTCGAGCATGTTCAGCGTTCGCAATCCCGCCCATGAGATTACTCTACGCGAACTGATTCATTCTCTGTCTGATAGGCCTGTGACCTGCGGCCATGAACTCGCCTCGTCTCTGGGTGCACCCCGCAGGGCAGTGACTGTGGCCTTCAATGCCTCTCTAGTGTCGTATATCGACCGACTAATTCGTACCATGCAGGCGCTTCTATCCGATTATGGAGTCAGTGCACCGCTCATGGTGGTTAAAGGCGACGGCTCCCTGATTACGGCAGCGGTTGCTCTGACACGACCGGTAGAGACCGTACTGTCCGGACCTGCTGCAAGCGTTGTGGGTGCTGCATTTCTCGCCCAGACTAAAAACTCCATTGTTGCCGACATGGGAGGTACCACAACTGATGTTGCCATCGTAACCGATGGCCTTCCCGTCTTCAGTGCAGACGCTACTGTGATTGGAGAGTGGCGACCAATGATTGAGTCTACCCGGGTTTTCTCGGTAGGGCTCGGCGGTGACAGCGAAGCACGGTTCAGCGGTGGCGAAGGCCTGGGAATTGGACCCCGCCGGGTAGTGCCGATGAGCTTGCTTGCATTTGACAATGACTGGGTGATTGAGTTCCTCAAACGTCAGCGTGATACTAAACCGACACCGCGAAGTAACCGATTTTTTCTTCCGCTTTTCGCTGACAGCAGTCAAATCGCTCAGCTCTCACCTGTTGAACAATTAGTGTGGGAGCGTCTGGCTGAACGCCCCCTCGAACTCGAAACTCTGTATCGCAACGCACGCGAACAAGCCCAGGCTGCCGCTGTCATGGTACGTAAAGGAATGGTGATATACAGTGGCTTCACCCCCTCGGATGCAGCCCATGTGCTCGGTTTTAGTAACCACTGGTCAACAGAAGCGGCTCATCTTGCGGCAGTCATCTGGGCAAAACAGATGCGCCAGGTATACGGCTGGGGCAGCTTTGACCCCAATGATTCTTCTGCCGTCAGTCAGGCTGTACATGACAAGGTCGTCAGTACCATTTGTGAAACCGTTATAAAAGCCTGTATGGCGACTGGTGACCCCCGTAATGAAACCGCGGTATTCAAACAAATTAACCGATTACTCACTGAATGGATTATGGACAACGGGACAATCGACGGTGGGCTGTTCGCTGTAAATTTCGACCCTGGGCGATCTCTGGTGGCCGTGGGTGCTCCCGCCCCGTTTTATTACCCTGCAGCAAGCCGCATGCTTGGCATCGACTTGAAGATACCAAAGCACAGCGATGTCGCAAATGCTATAGGTGCCGTTGTAGGCAGTGTCGTTCAACGCGAACACATCACGATTACTCAACCCAGCCAGGGAACTTTTCGAGTCCACAGCCTAGAAGGTCCGGTCGATTTCCCGGATCGCTCCAGTGCGTTTGTATGGGCTGAGACTGTCGCATCAGAACTTGCTCAAAACAAAGCCGTCAGGGCTGGTGCAACCGCCATCGGTACTGTTGTGAACCGTTATGAAAACATAGTCTCTCCCGACGATCTTTCCAATGATGTCTTCTTTGGGGGCCGTGTTACAGCCACTTCGACCGGCCGTCCGGTCGTAGCCCCTGCTAACCAAGAGCCACCCTGGTCAGAGAATCAATAACGTTATATTCACAGTGAAAAGGCGATAGCCTTTCTGTTTCTCAGTTATATACCCTGGTAGATTAATGAAACGACTGCCAGCTATTGCCTTTCAAACCGGTCGGCGTACAATCCCGCTCCATTGAAGCAGATTCTTCCCAAACGACCTCGCCGTAACACACTTGATAATAGACCCGCGCCGTTCTTACCGCCTTGTTTGTCTAACTGGAGCAGACACTGCATGGCGCTTCAAAATATGAATACAGGTATCGAAAACGGTTCTCGAAAAGAGATTAACGGCAAGCTCCACATCTTCTATGATGGCTACTGGATCCGTTATTATCCACCTCCTGATGAAACCCTATCGGCCAAACGCGACCTTCTTCTTGTTCTGACACGCCGCACGTTCCACCATACTGAGCCCGGAATTAATACACCTGGAAATAGAGTTGAGACAGCCAGACAGGCCTACGAAAGTGAACGTGCCCCCGAGCGGAAGCGAGTTAATGCCGCGATGCTTGCAGGCGCGCTGTTTAATCGAGCGACTGATCTTTTCACCAGTATTGTCGACCTTGAGGAGCGCGGCATTCGTATCGATACCGACAACGAGTTGATGACACAGTGCAGCGAGTGCTTTCAGGAAGCGTTGGAACTGGGAAAACAAGTACGTCATTCAAGTGGGCATGAGGGAATAGATGAACTCTGGGGTGAACCGTTAAAAGTTTTCACTCAGTCGATCGCCGCGTATTATGAAAGTCGATACGTCAAGATCTCCCAGGCGATGGCAGCCATCGACAATGTCGCCGACCACATGGTGTCCACCTTTAAGGCTATTCCTGGCTTCGACAAAGCCGAAGACGGTATTCTCGACTACGCACGGGCCGCACGCCAAGAAAGCGAAATCATGAAAAGCGATCCAGATTTTTTTTATAGCTGGCCGGAATTCGTCACTCTGGCAGCACGCATAAAACAGTACGAACCATCTATCAATTCCGACAAAGCTAATCTTGAGGAAGTGCATGGATGGGGTAAAAGAATCTTATCTGAAGGAGTTGATCTGATCTCCTATATGGCTGGCGTAAGAGTACCGATGCCAAAGAGTACTCGCCAGTATCTGGACAGATTGGAACAATTTTCGAACGCTACGAAAAAACCACATTCAGAACATTAGTACAACAGGCTTTACACTATTGGGGACCACACATCTTGGCATGAACCGCTGTTGGTGCACCTGCTAGCCCTTATAGCCAAGTATGACCCCATATAAGCCATGAACACGGCTGTCTCGCCGCGAGACTACTTACTGCTCCTTAGTGTAGGTTTGATTTGGAGCTCCTCATTTCTTTTCATAAAACTCGCGATCTCGACAGTTCCACCTTACACATTGACAGCAGCACGCATTGCGGTCGCTGTGGTCATTCTGGCTGGCTACCTCACATTTAAACGACAGGGTCTGCCCACCGACATAAAGAACTGGACGATTTTCGCGGTACTCGGATTATTTGGTACCGCTCTGCCGTTTACACTGATCAGCTGGGGCGAGGTCTATATCGACAGTGGCCTTACCGCCGTTCTGATGGGAACGATGCCCGTTGCAACGGCAATGCTTGCTCACTTGTTCATTGCCGATGAACGTTTCAATTTTGGCACCGGGCTGGGCATCATGATCGGATTCGGCGGTCTGATCATTTTAATAGGCGCCGATGCACTACATAGCCTTGACACAGGCGTCATCGCACAGTTTGCCATCATTATTGGCGCGGTAAGCTACGCTGTCTCAACGACCTTCGCCCGGCGATTTGCACGCCTGCCCGGGCCAGTCATGTCGACCGGCTCTACACTGGCTGGTCTGATCTGGGTACTACCGATGGCCATCGTACTGGAACAACCATGGACGCTGCGTCCAGATGGAATGGCAGTTATTTCGGTTCTTATCCTGGGTATTGTTGCCACCGCGCTCGCCTCTCTGATCTTCTACTATCTGATCCACCGTGTTGGCGCAACCACATTCTCACAGGTCAACTACATCATTCCGGTTTTTGGTGCAGCCTGGGGGATACTTTTCCTGCATGAGGTACCTGACTGGCGAATGCCGACTGCACTTGTGTTGGTACTCAGCGGAATCTTTATCGTCAGCCGGAGCGCTAAAAATAAAGCACGGGATATCGAAACCTGATCAATACCTGGTTCAGTTCAGCAACTTACGTATCACATATTGCAGGATTCCACCATGATCAAAATATTCCCATTCCTTGGGAGTATCTATTCTAACAATCACCGAAAATCGCTTTATTCCACCCTCCGCATCAGTCGCTGTTACACCAATTTCACGCTTACCGGGCTCAAGATCATCCAGATCGTACAGTTCGTGCCCGGATAGTCCGAGAACCTCACTCCCCTCGCTTGCTTGAAACTGCAAAGGAAGTACGCCCATACCGACTAGATTCGAACGATGAATTCGCTCGAAGCTTTCAACCAGGACAGCTGTCACGCCTAACAATAAGGAACCCTTGGCTGCCCAATCCCGCGAAGACCCTGTGCCGTATTCTTTGCCGGCAATTACCATCAGCGGCGTGCCCTCGGCCCTATAGCGCATAGCCGCATCATAAATTGTCACCTGGTCGCCACTTGGCTGATGGCAGGTCCATCCGCCTTCCGTACCGGGAGCCAGTTCGTTACGTAGACGAATGTTGGCAAATGTACCGCGCATCATCACCTCGTGATTTCCGCGACGTGACCCGTACGAATTAAAATCAGCCTGGGCTACACCATGTGATTGTAGATAATCACCCGCCGGGCTGTCTGGACTGATAGCGCCGGCAGGAGAAATATGGTCGGTCGTGATGCTGTCGCCAAGTTTGGCCAGAACACGAGCTCTACGGACGCCCTTGATGCCGGGCACTTGCCGGGTCATGCTCTCGAAATACGGCGGATGCCGTACATAGGTAGACTCAGTGTCCCACTTAAACAGGCTTGAAGAATCAACCTTAATCCCCGACCAGCGGGCATCCCCAGTGAATACATCCGAATAACGCGCCTCAAATAGGTCTCGGGTCACATTGCCACTGATGACCTGTTCAATTTCAGCCTGGGCAGGCCAGATATCGCGCAGATAAACGTCGCGGCCACTGGCTGTGGTTCCAAGCGGATCTATTTCGAAATCCACAGCCATGGTCCCTGCCAGGGCATACGCAACGACCAACGGTGGAGAGGCTAAAAAGTTCATTTTGACCTCAGTGTGCACTCTGCCTTCAAAGTTACGATTTCCTGAAAGGACTGAGCAGGCCACAAGATCACCCGCCTGTATGGCTTCGCTCACCGGGACGGGCAAAGGACCCGAATTCCCGATACATGTGGTACAGCCGTAACCCACCACATCAAATCCTATCTGAGCAAGCGCATCGAGCAGACCGGCTTTGGACAAATAGTCCGTCACTACTTTTGATCCCGGTGCAAGCGATGTCTTTACCCAGGGCTTGACGTTAAGACCGGCAGCCAGCGCATTTCTTGCTACTAGCCCGGCACTCACAATAACACCTGGGTTTGAGGTGTTTGTACAACTGGTGATCGCAGCGATAACGATGTGCTGGTCTTTAAGGTCAACCTGTTGTCCCTCTAACACGACAGATTGTGGGACACCGGCCTTACCGGATGAGACATCAATACAGGCTTCAGCGATCTTCCTCTTCGCTTCTGACAGGCTGATCCGGTCCTGGGGACGTTTAGGACCAGCAATACTGGGTACAACAGATGACAATTCAAGATAAAGACTCTCTGTGTACTGTGCACTAGACATGTTCTCGTCCCTGAACATACCCTGCCGCCGGGCATAGGCTTCAACCAGCGCGACGTCCGACTCACGTCGTCCTGTTAGCCTCAGGTAGTTCAGCGTTCCAGAGTCAATCGGGAAAATGCCGCAGGTTGCTCCGTATTCAGGTGCCATGTTCGCAATCGTTGCCTGATCAGCCAGGGATAAATAATCGAGTCCGGAGCCGTAGAATTCAACAAACTTCCCGACCACACCATGTTGGCGCAATATTTCCACCACTGTCAGTACCAGGTCAGTGGCCGTGGCACCTTCAGGCAGTTCTCCTTGTAGTTCAAACCCCACAACTTGGGGTATCAGCATACTGATGGGCTGACCCAACATAGCCGCTTCAGCCTCAATACCGCCGACCCCCCACCCCAAAACGCCAAGTCCATTCACCATAGTGGTATGCGAATCGGTACCCACGACCGTGTCGGGATAGGCCTGAAGCACACCGTCCACCTTTCGACTGAATACCACGCTAGCCAAGTACTCAATGTTCACTTGGTGAACAATTCCTGTTGCCGGTGGAACGACGCTGAAGTTACTGAAAGCCTGCTGACCCCATCTCAAGAAAGAATACCGTTCGCGGTTACGACTGTATTCGAGCTCCGCATTGAGATCTAGGGATTGAGCTGACCCGAAATGGTCTACCATGACAGAGTGGTCTATTACCATGTCAGCCGGCGACAATGGATTAATACGATCAGGATCACCGCCAAGTTCCGTCATAGCTTCACGCATGGCAGCCAGGTCTACTACTGAAGGCACGCCGGTTAAATCCTGCATCAATACCCTGGCAGGCGTATAAGCGATTTCAGATGCTGCACCTGCCTGGAGATCCCATCCGGCGAGGGTACGGATATCCTCTGCACTGACACTGGAGTCGTCTTCGTTACGGAGCAGGTTTTCCAGCAAAATCTTCAACGAGTAAGGCAGACGCGCAATGTCATACTCATCGTTAAGCGCATCGAGTGCCCGAATCTCGTAGGACTCGTCCCCGACATCAAGTCTTTCACGTGAACCGAACGTGTCTTTCATCATATCTCCTGACAATGGGATTAACTATGGCCCAGTCCTGTCTGGGCAAACCGCCCTCCGGGCTATGGTGGTACAAGGTAGATTGTATCTTAGCGCTGAATCTTTTTTCCCGACATCAAATTACTTATGTTCCCCCAATAAGAGCAGGAATGCGGTCTCATCCAGAACCGAGATACCTAGTTCTTCTGCTCTAACAAGCTTCGATCCTGGATCAGAACCGGCAACCAAAAAGTCTGTCTTTCCTGAAACGCTTGCAGTAACCCGGGCACCATGCCTAGTCAGTCGCTGTTTGGCATCATCGCGTGTGAGGTGATCAAGACTCCCTGTCAAGACAAATGTTTTACCTGCCAGTTTGTGGCTTGTTGTTGAATTCTGTTTGTCTGGCCAGGTAACGCCGACCAACAGAAGTCGATCAAGCACCTGCTGATTATCAGTCTGAGAAAAAAATCGTAACACCTCTTCTGCCACGACAGGTCCAACATCTGATACTTCCTCGAGTTGCGACTGACCTGCAACTCGAAGCCCATCGAGGGTTGCAAAGTGTTCGGCCAATATATTGGCTGTCACTTCACCAACTTGTGGTATCCCGAGTGCAAACAGGAACCTCCCTAAACTTGTATTTCGGCAATGATCTATCGCATGGAGCAGATTGCGGGCTGATTTTTCACCCATCCGTTCAAGGCTCAACAGAGTCTCAAGATCCAGATCAAACAAATCAGCCACATCACGAACATATCTTGTCTCGACAAGCTGATCTACAAGCTTACTGCCAAGACCTTCTATGTCCATAGCCCGCCTGGATGCAAAGTGCTTGATAGATTCTTTCAGCTGGGCACTGCAGAACAGGCCACCGCTACAGCGAAGGACAACCTGATCGACATCGCCAACAATATCTGACCCGCATATGGGACACCGCTTTGGGAAACGAAATGATCGAGTGCCTTCTATACGACGATCCAGCACGACCTTAACCACTTCGGGAATCACATCACCCGCCCGACGAACAATCACTGTGTCACCTATTCTGACATCTAGCCTCCTGATTTCAGAGGCATTGTGAAGAGTCGCATTTGAAACCGTTACGCCGCCAACAAACACCGGCTGAAGGCGAGCCACCGGCGTAACTGCACCGGTTCGCCCAACCTGAACCTCAATACCTTGAATGACCGTAAGCTCCTCCTGCGCAGGAAACTTATGCGCCAGTGCCCAACGGGGTGCTCTGGCAATAAAGCCGAGTTGATCCTGGGCTGAAAAACTGTCGACTTTGTACACAACACCGTCTATGTCATAAGCCAACTTCTCCCTTATGACAAGAATATTCTCGTGATATTCCATACACCCCTCGGCCCCGCTGACAGTACTCACCCGTGGATTGACCGGGATACCCCAATGTCGTAGGGCGTCCAGCGCCTGGCTTTGTGATTCAGGAGATGTACCGCCATTGACCAGTCCAACACCGTAACCGTAGAACGCTAAAGGGCGGCTGGCTGTAATTCTGGGGTCCAGCTGTCGTAAACTGCCAGCAGCCGCATTCCGTGGATTAACGTAGAGTTTGCTGCCACTACGACGTTGCACGTCATTGAGTCGTGCAAAACCTGCGTGAGGCATATAGACCTCACCACGAACTTCCAGCTGATCAGGATAATCTCCGCCTACCAGGTGCAATGGAATCGAACGGATTGTGCGGGCATTGTGGGTTACATCCTCTCCTCGGTTTCCATCCCCTCGTGTCGCAGCACGCACCAACTGGCCATCGTCATAATGAAGGCTAATCGCTAATCCATCGAGCTTAGGCTCAGCAACATAGTCCACAACATCCAATCCCAGAGCCTCTCGGCACCTGCGATCAAATTCAATGACTTCGTCTTGCGCAAACGCATTACTCAGCGAGAGCATTGGTATTGCATGCTGCACCTCGTCGAGATTCTGAACAGGTGCACTGCCGACTCGTTTGGTAGGCGAATCGCCTGCTACCAGATCAGGATTACGCACCTCAAGCGCAATCAGTTCACGATACAGGCGATCATATTCAGCATCGGGTATCTCCGGGGCATCCAGAACATAATAACAGTAGTCATGATACCGAATCTGACCGTACAGTCTGTCTATCTCGGCTCTGGAACCTTTCTTCATATCAATCCTAGAACAGGCGCAATGCCTCCTCTCCCCCTGGTGTCACACCCAGCCTTTTCATAGACTCTCCAACGCCATTGACCTGGCGCTGTATAAGCGCTAAATGTGCCGGTGACAACCGTCCGCTGTCAGGATCAGCCAGGCTACCGTTGAGTTCACTGGCCAGGTATTCAGCTACTGACAGCATTTCTCGGAAGGAACTTGAGGGTTCGGTACAGCGTGGGATACTCATAAACATTGTCATTCCCCTGAATGAACCATCAATCATGTCTGTGTGGGAAAAATACCCTGGCTGGTACTGGTTAGCCAAGCTGAACTGACTGCTTCCATTTCTCGGATCGTAATAATGGAAGATGTTCTGGTCACCGAGTCGCATACCCGACCTCTGCGTCACCCGTTCTACATCCTTACCCGAAAAACTGGTTTCACCGATTGGCTCTATATTCACTATTGCAAGCATATCGTAGGCTTTACAGAATCGATCCAGCCGTCGTGCGTGAGGAAGAGCTTCTTCAATTGAGCTGTCGAGTTGGCATCGTCGGTGAAGGCCTTCCGCAAGTGCAAATATAAGGCTGTTAAATCGTGTCAATTCAGTTTCTTCTACTGGGCCGGAGTGATCAGCCAGCTGAAGACTCACAACAAGATCTTCGAACAGCTCATCGCTACCCGCCTGCTCAAGATCCAGCCAAACCCTTCCGGGGTGACTGCGACCATGCACCGCTCTTGGATGTTCAAGGTTAATTTCATACTCTCGATACAGAGATAAGACGCTATCCCGATCAACTAACTCATCTCCTGAAAGTCTTGCCCAGTAATCGATACGCAGCGGCCCTGAGCCGACACCATCCTCAGGCAGCAATCCAGCAATATCTCGGGTCCTGTGATAGTCAGCTCCACGTTTTCTGTCTAGAGCTTGTTGCCCGTGCTCAGGCGACTCATCGCTCCCGGAGACGGGCTGCTCTCCCAGTTCAAAGTCTGCCGCAGACACCAGAGATGGTTCTCTTTGACCACTTTTAGAGTTCCGCCTGATGGCAAAGCGCGCTCTGAGAAGTTGGAAACTATTTGCCATCGGTGACACAAACATCCTTCCGAAAACTCTTAGGGGGACTTTCAGACGAGATAAATTGGGGCGCCAACGCAGGTACGATAGGCCCAAAATGAGGATCAGTACTACAACACCCAGAGTAAGCAGAGCCAGTCGCAGAGTCATGTCATTGTGCAGCTATCTCTACAGCTTCTTCGATATCGACTGAAACGATAGAAGATACTCCGGGCTCACCCATGGTTACGCCGAGAAGCACATCTGAGGATTCCATTGTAATCTTGTTATGCGTTATTACGATCAGCTGTGAACGTTCTGAAAGGGTTCTTAGAGTCTGGCAATATCGAACCACATTCGCATCATCAAGCGGCGCATCAACCTCATCAAGAATACAAAAAGGGGCTGGATTGAGGCGGAATAATGCGAACAACAAGGCGACTGCTGCCAATGCCTTCTCTCCACCTGAAAGCAGGTGAATCGTACTGTTACGCTTACCGGGAGGCCTGGCCATCACTGTAACACCGGCAGTCAGATAGTCTCCATCAGTGAGTTCAAGTACAGCGCTTCCTCCTCCAAACAATCGTGGGAAAAATTCAATGAATCCAGCGTTCAAGTTATCAAATGTCTGTTTGAATCTATCTCGGGTTTCTCTGTCTATTTTTTTGATCGCATTCTCGAGTGTGTCAAGAGCCTCAACAAGGTCAGCATGTTGTTTATCCAGATAGTTCTTGCGTTCAGATTGCTCTTCAAATTCTTCAATAGCCACAAGATTTACCGGCCCTATCTTGGCTATTTTTTCGCCCAGCTGCTGCGATTTCTCCGTCCAGAGAGATTCTTCGGCATCATCCGGCAACTCGGCCAATAGTTTCTCGAGGAGGTATTTGCTCGCTTCGATCTGCTCGCGCAACGTATCCATCCGCACATCGAGTTCCTGAGCTTTTAATTGCTGTTCTTGCAATGCATCCCTGGCTACTGCGACCCTTTGTTCACATTCGGACACCAGTGCCTGTGTGTCTCGGAGATTGTCGTCAAACTGGGCGTAATCATTTCTGGCAGCAGTCAACCTGGTTTCGACTTCGATTCTACTATCGAGCAGTTCGTCCAGTCGCTGTCTCAAAACCTGTTCTGGCTCGACACCAACCCGTAACGTATGCTCCAGTTCCTGATGTCGGAAGGTAGTTTGTTGATGCTGCGTTGTCAGTCGTTCAAGACCGGCCTGGAGCGATTCAAGCGATGCCCTAACACCTTGAAGGTCGAGCTCGGCTCGGTGCAATTGATCTCGATTATCCTGTACCGCACGTCTCGACTGAATCAGCACATCTGATACCTGCTGCTTTTCCTTCAGCAGGACTTCCCGATCACTATCAACCGAACCTGTCTCATTTTCTGCTAAAGCAAGATTTCGACGGGCCTCATCGAGCCCCTCTCCTGTTTTACCCAGCTCGGAGATAAGTTCTTCCATTTCGCTGGCAAGCTGATGTCGTCTGGTTTCAATCTGAGCAAAGCGTGCTTCCTTATCAGCCAGAGACTGGCGGTGTTCGTCTCGCGTAAGGCGCAAGCCGTGCACTTCTTGTTGCTCGGTCTGCTGTTGCTGTTCTAAAAGTCGAAACCGATCACGGACGGAGAGTAGCTCATCTTCCAGCGCCTGCGTAGCGGGTACGAGATGGGAAACTTCTTCGCGTAACCCGTCTATTTCATCCTCCCTGGACAGCAGGCCTGTCTCGTTATCTGGCCTGCGTGGTGCTCGAACCCAGTTTATTCCTACCACGGTCCCACAGCGCGTAACTACGCATTCATGCAGCTTTAGAGTAGTTCTCCTTTGCATCGCTTCGGGCAGTGTTTCAGCAATATAAACCCCTGCCAATACCGACTGCAGGTCATAGCGTGAACTGCGTACCTTGCTCGACAGGGTTTTAAAATCATCAGCAATTTCGGAAATTGGACCGGACTCAATAAAAAACAAATTACTGGCTGGCAGCGCAGTTTCATCGGCAATGGTATTTTCTATACTGCCAACACCCAGCCCGGCAAGTCGATTCCCTAATAATGCATCAGCTGCGGCCTCCCATCCATCGGCGACCTTGACCTCCTCCGCAAGCCTGGGTGCGTGCGAAAGACCCCGACGAACCAGCCACTCCTGATAGCGATCGTCATGCTTCAGGGCCGACTCCTGCAGATCGATCAAACTCTCAAGACGACTGTTCGTTGCGTGCATGTTCTTCCGCCCTTCGTCAACACGCTGAGCCAGGCTCTCTGCAGCCCGACGGCCATCCTCTATCCTTTGTACGAGTTTCTGAAAATCAGCCCGCCTGTCCTCAACTTGCCGGTCATGTTGCTGAGAAACTGTCCTCGTTCCCTCCACATCAAGCTGTTCCTCTTCCTCAAGGAGTTTTAGATCTTCCTCATCTAGACGAGCCAGTCTCTCTTGTGTTTTTTGATCTACTGATTCGAACTGTTCTATCCGCGTTCGCTGCACTTCCTGATTCCTGGCAGGTTCAGCCGCTTGTTGGGTAAAGTCGTGCCAACGCTCCTGCCAGTCATCGAATAGCTGTTCTGTATTCTGAAGTTGCTGCTGAGCAGATTGAAGTCCTGATTCCCGACTGGCACGCTGTGCTTCACTGCGAGACATCAGATCTTCCAGTTTTTGACTTTCCAGTGAATCCTGCTCCAACTGCGTACTGATCGATTCCAAATCAGCTGTCAATCGACCCAACTCAGATCGCTGCTGCTGCTCGGTTTCACGGGTGTGCTCTATCTTCTGCTCAACCGAGGCGACCTCAGCGCCCACCGTATAAAACCCTGCCTGAATGTCATTCATCAGTTTCTGGGCATCTGACTGTTGTGTACGGATCTCTTCCACCTTACTCTCAAGCGATCTCTGCTGAGCCAGTTCAGCTTCCACCTGATTTCTTGCCTGGGCCGTGCTCCTATCTTGTTCTTCACTTCTCTGTTTCATCATGACATAACGCACGGCAAGCAACTGACCATTGACAACCCATTCTTCATCCCGGAGCTTCTGATAACGCCGGGCGGCCTGCGACTGGCGCTGCAGTCTGCGGAGCTGACTGGCGAGCTCACTTATAATATCTCCGATCCGGTCAAGATTTTCCCGTGTGTGCCGAATACGTGTTTCTGTTTCGCGGCGCCGGTCTTTGTAGCGGGTGATACCGGCTGCTTCCTCAACGAAACTACGAAGTTCCTCTGGGCGGGCCTCTACAATTCTTGAGACCATGCCTTGTTCAATGATGGAATAGGAACGGGCACCCAAACCGGTACCACGGAAAAGATCCGTTATATCCCTTCGCCGGCAACGGGCACGATTTATCAGGTATTCAGAAGTACCATCACGGGACAAGGTGCGTCTGACAGATATTTCAGCAAACGCTGCATACGCATCAGGTGCTGTGCCCTCACTGTTGTCAAATAGCAATTCTACTGAAGCTTTGCCTACCGGTTTCCGCGAACCGGAACCGTTAAAAATGACATCTGACATGCTCTCACCGCGGAGGTTGCGGGCGGATGCCTCACCCATAACCCAGCGAACCGCATCGATGACATTAGACTTGCCACAGCCATTCGGGCCAACTATCACAGTAAAGTCGGCCGGAATAGTAATAGATGTAGCGTCTACGAAAGACTTAAATCCAGAAAGGTTGAGTTTCTTAAGCTGCATCAACTCAGCTCATTTGTTTTACGGGCATTGGGCTTCTTTCGGGACTCAACACATGCAATTACTCGCAACTGGTGACCAACGCCACAGCCATCGCAAGAATTCGCTGTTAGAATTATCTGATCCAAACTGGCATTACATTATATCTGAACTTACCCGTTTCGCAGCCAGAACTTTACTGTTTCCAGGCAAATAGAGCGAGAGACGACACCACGTTGGTTTCCCAGTGTCAAACCGTAGACCCAAGCTGATATGGGTACAATTCAATCGATATTTGCTACTGTAGGTCCCGACCAAAAATGGTTGCACACCAGAGGCCACTCTGGTATAACGGCCCGCTTTCGAGAGAACGGAGCATCGAGCCCCGTGCTTGGAAGTTAATCTCATTAGAGCGATTTTCTAGATGGCCACAGCAAAAACAAAACTCGCAGAACTAATCCATGGCATCAAGCCCTATCGAGCCAAGAAGCGCGAGCAATACATGAACGACGATCAGCAGGAACACTTCAAGGCAATCTTAAGTGCCTGGCGGCAGGAACTGATCGACGATACCGAAAGGACAGTGGTGTCCATGCAGGATGAATCAATTAATCTGCCCGACCCCAATGATCGCGCGACACAGGAGACCGACCGCTCATTTGAACTGAGAACCCGTGACCGTGAGCGGAAACTGGTTAAGAAAATCGAAGAGTCCATCGGAATGATCGACAGTGGCGACTACGGTTATTGTGATAGCTGTGGGGTATCCATTGGTATAAAGCGTCTAGAAGCACGCCCTACAGCCAACCAGTGCATCGACTGTAAGACCCTTGATGAAATCCGGGAAAAACAACTTGCTTAACATTGCGACTTCGTTTCCGGCCAGCAACAAAATCAATCGCACGACACTATCGCCTAGATAGCTCTTGGGCCGTACAATATAGCGAGACAGCAGTTTACTCGGTAAGCACATGAGACAAATGTTCGACCTAGTCATCAAGAACGCCCGGGTCGCACATCCAGATGGATCTATCGTTGACGCTGATCTTGCCTGCAAAAACGGCAGAATCGAGCGGGTCGACCAGACAATTAGCGGCGAAGCTAGAGAAACCATTGATGCACACGGTAATCTACTGCTTCCCGGTATCATCGACCCACAGGTCCACTTCCGGGAGCCAGGAGCCACCCACAAGGAAGACCTGGGGTCAGGTTCTCGTGCAGCCGTCAGAGGCGGTGTTACCAGCTTCCTGGAGATGCCGAACTGTAAGCCTGCCACAGTAGATCAGGCACAGCTCGATTGGAAACTGAACCGGGCCGCGGAAACTTGCGTTGCAAATTACGGTTTTTTTATCGGTGCTACACGAGACAATCTGGAATCCCTGAACACCACGCACCCTGCTTGTGGGATCAAGATTTTCATGGGATCAAGCACGGGTGACCTGCTAGTCGACGATGATAAATCTCTTGACCGCATATTTTCTTCAGGCGAGCGCCTCATCGCGGTGCACGCCGAAGATGAAGAACGTATCAATCAACGCACAGCCGCTATCCTATCTGACTCCAACACCTCAGTAACCCATCAGCTTCATTCTGAAATTCGTGACCCCCAGACCGCCCTTATCGCCACCCAACGGGCGCTGGAGCTATCCAAAAAATATGGCCGACGCCTCCACATTCTCCATCTGTCGACTGCTATCGAGGTCGAATACCTTCGTCAGCACAAGTCTGCTCAGGTGAGTTGTGAAGTAATTCCCAATCACCTATTCCTGAGTACTGATGATTACGCTCGACTCGGTGCCCGGGCGCAGATGAACCCACCGATTCGTAGCCCCCAAAATGCAGATTCTCTGTGGTGCGGTTTGAAAGACGGCATTATAGATATCATTGCGACAGACCACGCACCGCACACACTTGAGGAAAAATCTCGACCCTATCCCGACTCTCCGGCCGGGATGCCGGGTGTGGAAACCTCCCTTCCGCTAATGCTGACCCAGTTCAAGGCTGGAAAATGCACATTACAGCAGGTACAAAATTGGATGAGTATTGGACCTGCCGAGATATACGGCATTCCAAACAAAGGCTGCATTAGTGAGGGCTTTGATGCTGATCTGACCCTGGTCGATATGGAGCGGCACCATCCGGTCAGAGATGAGGAAGTGTTCAGCCGTGCAGGATGGAGTCCATACACTGGCCTGGAACTTGTAGGGTGGCCTATCTATACCATTGTAGGCGGACAGGTGGTCTTTGAGTCCGGCAGAATCCGACCCGGCGTCTACGGCAAGCCACTCACTTTCAGTCAACCCAGATCCTGATCTTGCGGGTGGTACCAAGATGGCCAGCTTCATAGATCAGGGCAGGCGTAGGAAGGTCTGTTCTGAATTTAAGCCAGCTTGGTGGTGCCGAAACCCACACCAGCAGACGCTGTAGCCAATTTTTGCCCGCCACCGCCTCAAGGTGGATTATCATCGTCAACGTCTGGAGCTCCCGGACGGAGACTTTCTTGATCTGGACTGGTCGGGCCCTGTCAATCACGACAGACCCGTAGTTCTAGTACTTCATGGCCTAGAAAGATCTTCACAGTCTCACGATGTACGCGGGTTATGCTCAGTCCTCAACCAGCATGAGTTTCGTACTTGTGTGATGAACTATCGGGGTTGCAGCGGAGAAAATAACCGACTTCCCAGAACCTATCACGCCGGCGAAACCAACGACCTAGATCACGTGATGCGTTGGCTTCATCTACACAATTCGAACGTGCCTTTGTTTGCCGTGGGTTACTCTCTGGGTGGAAACATGCGCCTGAAACTGCTTGGACAAAAAGACCCGGAAATCCCTTCGGCAGCAGCTGCTGTTTCGGTTCCCTTCGAACTGTCACAGTGTGCATCCCGACTGGAAAAAGGTCTCTCCAAGGTTTACCAACACTGGCTCATAGGGTCAATGAAGAAAACCGCCATCAGGAAAGCTGATCAGCACGATACCGGTCTAGATATGCCTGCTCTACTTAAGACTCGAATTTTTCGCGAGCTCGACAACCTGGGCACCGCACCCTCCACGGATTCCGTGATGCTGAACACTACTACACTACAGACAGCTGCCGACAACATCTACCGCGGATCACCACACCAACGTTGATCCTTCAGGCCAGTGATGATCCTTTCATGACGCAAGATCTATTGCCCGAGGAGAACGAACTCGGGCCTGGTGTCTAATTGGAACTCAGTGACAAAGGTGGCCACACAGAATTTGTTGAGGGTTGCGTTCCCGGGTTGGCACGCTATTGGCCGAAAATTAGACTTGTACAGCTTTTGACTCAGGCTAACTCAACCCGAGCAGCACGTCGATCGGAGAAAGCCTGATTAAGCGTGTTGGAATCCATATATTCAAGTTCGCCGCCTACTGGGACGCCACGGGCCAGACGACTAATCTGAACCTTGGATAGCGCCATAATATCCGACAGATAATCAGCTGTCGCCTCCCCTTCAACTGTCAGGTTAGTCGCCAAAATGACCTCTTGTATTGGATAGTCCGACAGAACTTTCAATAGGTGTTGGACCGCAAGATCGTCTGGGCCGATACCATCCAATGGTGAAAGGTGCCCCATCAGAACTAGGTAATAGCCAGAGAAGGCACCCGCCTGCTCGATGGTAGCCAAGTCGGCCGGGGTCTCAACAACGCACAACAGGCTCTCATCGCGTTTCCCAGATGTACATATTGGACACAAATTCTCTTCACTGAAATTGTTACACCGCGTACAGTGCTTGATGGTAGCCACTGCTTCGGTGAGTGCCTCAGCAAGTTGACCTGCACCATCCCGATCTCGCTCGAGAAGATAAAAAGCCATCCGCTGAGCCGTCTTGGGCCCCACACCTGGTAGGCGTCGAAGCGCGCGCTTCAGCTGTTCAATTGCGTGGCCTTCTTTCATAGTCCACCAGGTAGATTCAGTCCGGGAATATTGAGCCCCGAAGTCAACCCACTCATTTTTTCCTGGCTCGCCTGCTCGACCCGTCGTACCGCGTCGTTTACTGCAGCTGCGATCAGATCTTCCAGCACTTCTTTGTCATCACTGACCAAACTATCATCAATCTTGATGCGCCGGACATCGTGCCGACATGTCATGACCACTTCCACCAACCCGCCGCCAGACGTTCCAGTGACTTCGATCTGGGCCAACTCTTCCTGTGCTTTCTTGAAATTCTCCTGCATGGCTTGCGCCTGTTGCATAATATTTCCCAGCGGTCCCTTCATTTTCCAACCTCTTGCGATTTGGCGGGTCTGACTGACTCAGGCACAACTGTTGCATCAAACCGTTTCATCATCTCCTGTACAGCCGGGTCTTCGAGCATAGACTGATAGGCCGCCTGCTTGGCCTCATCCGCCTGGCGTTGCTCGGTTTGCACCGGTGTTGGCGTGGAAACCTTATCTTCTATCGACTCCACAAGCTTTAGTTTCAGAACGCCTTTTCGCTGGGTCGAAAGCGACTTCTCTAGAGTCTTAATTCGAGCGTCATTAGCCAAGTGCCCGAGCGACTTCACCAAGGATACCTCAAGCACACCCTGGATAAATCGCTGTGGTGCCAAATTCATGGCCAACTCACGGGTAATCCCAGTCAGATCAGCAGTCGCAACCAGGTCAGTCCATATTTCCGGATCCGCCGGATCTGCGTCAGTTGAGTTACTGACCTCGATTGGGGCTCGCTTAGGTGACTCTGCACCAACCTCCCCGCGCACATCATTGCGCACTTGGGCAGGTTTTTGTCTGACAGACTTGGCTTTGCTAACGCTTTTTTTCTGTGGGCGGTTTGGGAGATTCGTGGAAGGAGCGGACTCTTCTACCAGATCAGGGATGAAGGTCAACATTCGGAGAAGCGCCATCTGAAATCCAGACCCAGGATCAGGTGCCAAATGCAGATCACGCTTTGCCAACATCGCAATCTGGTAATAGAGCTGAACATCCTCAGGACTCATCAGGTCGCCCAATTCGGTGGTGAAAGCCGAAACTTCGCCCTTGGCCGCATAACCTTGAGGAGATACTTGATAGACAGCAACATCCTGGAGGGCGAGAAGCAAATCATCAAGGGCAGACATATAGTCCAGCGCCCGCTCAGCCATGTCGTCTGCTACAGCCAAGACACTGGCACCATCATGGGCAGCAAGGCCCCTGAGTATATGCTCTACGTGTCTTGTCTCGATCATTCCCAGCATGTCCCGCATTGAATCGACACTCACATGGCCACTGCCAAAGGCAATACCCTGATCAAGCAGACTCAGCGCATCGCGCATACTGCCCGAAGCGGCACGCGCAATAATTTCCAGAGATTCGCTATCGTGCTCTATTTCTTCAGCTGTCAGAATCTTATCCAGCTGTGCCGCTATCTGGTCAGGCGATAGAGCACGCAGGTTGAACTGGAGACAACGGGAAATAATTGTGGCTGGCAGCTTTTGTGGGTCTGTAGTAGCCAGGAGAAACTTGACATGGTCAGGTGGTTCCTCGAGTGTTTTCAACAAAGCATTAAAACTATGGCCTGAGAGCATATGGACTTCGTCAATCAGATAAACCTTGCAACGACCCTGGGTTGGAGTGTATTGGACGTTATCGAGAATCTCCCGCGTATCATCAACTCGAGTCCTGGACGCAGCATCGACCTCAAGCAAGTCAATAAATCTTCCTTCATCCACACCCTGACAGGCTGAACAAGATCCACACGGCTGTGAACTAACACCCCGTTCGCAGTTTAGTGCTTTGGCCAGTAATCTTGCCAAAGTGGTTTTTCCGACACCGCGGGTGCCCGAGAACAAAAATGCGTGGTGAACCCGTTCATTGTCTAAGGCACTGGTAAGCGCTGATACGACATGCTCCTGACCGACGACATCTTTGAAGTGTCGAGGGCGCCAGCGTCTTGCCAATGCCTGGTAGCTCATACAGTTTCTATTCTCGCTGAAACAGGATCTTGCTGCATATGATCAATACCGACTGAATGGTAACTGGAGACGGCGCCAGCCGGCCCGACCCCGGCACCCGAATGAATTGCTGCGGCTGCTTCCTTCCGGACCTGACCGGGTTCACAATTTATCGCCACCAGGGAGACCGACTGCCGCCGCCAGAAAACGGTCCTTAACCACTAAACCAAACAGTCTGCTGCGGTCATTCTAGCACTCGCATCAACCCCCAAACACAATTATGAATGACCTCGCTACAGTCGTCTGATAACACAGAAACGGCCATCATCAGGCGCATTCTTGTAAAAAGGCTGTTGGTTCATACTTTCCAGCTCTGCAATCCCTGACGCCATAAGGCGGGCAAATTTGCTCTCAAACCCTGCTGATTGCCAGACCTCCCGATGAATTGTGCATGCAAAGCAGGCTCCAGGCTTCAGCACTCTGAGAATCTCATCCAAGGCATCTGCTTTAACATGGCCGTGGGTAAACGTTCCGCAGGAAATACCTGCATCATAGGTCTGATCCGGGATGTCAAGCACGGTATTGAGGTCGCCCTGAATCAGTGTCTGGTAGACCCGCTTGTTCCTGGCTTGGCTAAGCATTTCAGCAGAAAAATCCAGTCCATCGATTGCCGAATACCCATGACCGAGCAGATACGTTCCCACAAGCCCGGTGCCACAGCCTATATCCAGGATCAAGGCAGCACGATCCTCCAGAACGTTTCCCAAGATCTGCGCTATACAAGCAGGCGCAATGTAATGTAGTCCCTGCTCCAGTTGCTGATCGTATGACACAGCCCAATCGCGATAGAGAGTCTTCGCTTCGTCTGGAGTCTTAAGGGCATAAGCCCTTTCCAAAATCCGTTGTGATGCTGCTGACGGTGATCCGTTCTGATCAGCCATGATCAAATTCGCCATTGTGCCGTGTTTGGCAACTGTTCACACAAACACAATAAGTGGTAAGAGAACATCGCTGATATGCCAAACGGTCTGCAAAACTGGGATGCCCAAAAACGACAGTGCTATCAATCCCAATAATGCGAGATTCCCGTATCGTTCGTTGTAATAACGATACCGCTGCGACAGTTGTCGCGGTAGAAAATAAGGCAAAATATAGTGTCCGTCCAACGCACCGATCGGCAGCAGATTGAATACCATCAACAATAGGTTAATCCGAGCAACAAACAGCATAGACTGCGGTAGCGTCTCGTATGGACTGTACCAACCAAATTGTAGTCCCTGGACAAAGATATTTACAGTAATCACCGCCAACAGCAGATTCATTGCTGGACCAGCAGCAGCGACCAGCATCTCGGCATAACGGGATGTAAACCGCCGTGGATCAGTCGGTACCGGTTTCGCGTAGCCGAATCCAACAAACACCACCATCATCAATCCCATAGGATCGATGTGAGATATCGGGTTGAGTGTAAGACGGCCTGCCCGCTGGGCAGTGTCGTCACCAAAACGCTTTGCGGCCCAGGCATGCCCAAACTCGTGAAACGATAGAGAAAGAAGAAGGGCCGCCAGAATGACACAGAAAAGTAGCCACTGGCCTTGGTAAAGCAGTTGAATCATCACTTTTGCGTAAGATTGGTTTTCCCGTACCGTACACACAGCCCACACGATTCCAGCGGACCGGGATAGAATGTCGAATTACATCTGGACGAACAAGTCCTATTTTACGCCAGACGTGTGGCCTGTAACGACCCGGCGTGACTCTATCAGGCCGATACTTCAGGGCGTATCCCCATTTGCAGCGAGGTTTCATGACAAAACTGACTACAATTGCCGTAGACCAACTGCAAAGCATGCAGGGAACAAAGCTCGGCATATCTCCTTGGGTACAGCTATCACAATTGATGGTCAATCAGTTCGCCGATATTACGAACGATCATCAGTTCATACACACTGATCCGGAACGGGCAGGTGCTGAAACAGCTTTTGGCGGGACAATTGCACATGGTTTCCTGACACTGTCACAACTCACTCAGATGGCCGAATCCACGCTGCCCGTCATCAAAGACGTACGAATGAGCATCAATTACGGATTTGATCGGATCCGATTCATCACCCCCGTGCGCTCTGATGCCCGCGTGCGTGCACACTTCACGCTTGAACTTGCTGAAGAACGAACAGCCGGTGAATGGACATTGCACCACAATATTTCTGTCGAAATTGAACACAATGAGCGCCCGGCCTTGTCCGCCATATGGATCACCCGACAATATACCGGCTGATTGTGCTTCATATCTCCTGCATATTCCGGTATCCACTGCGCCATATTAAGCGTAGCACTCGCTGCTTATGCCCCAAGGGCACACCCCTATGGCTGCTGATTTTGGTTCTGCTGCCGGCACAAGCGAGCGGTGGCAACGGTATTGAACCATTTTCAGCTGATTACGCAATCACCCGCTCCGGCCTTAATATTGAACGAAAAGTTGAACTGATCCGTTCTGGCCAACACTACCACTTAACCGCATCGACACGACTCAAGGGACTGGGGTCGCTCACAGGCATCGGCACAGTGGTCGAGCACTCACATTTTCAGCTGCATTCAGGTCGAATACGACCCAATCTCTATACCGCAGACGATGGTACCGAAGCTGATAATCGCGCTATTCGGATTGAATTCGACTGGTCATCCGGGACAAGCCACGTCCACTATCGCGGTACCGAGCTGACCATGCCACTGACACCCAACGTACTGGATCCACTCTCGTTCGAACTCATGGCCCGGATTGACATTCGGCAGGGTGTGACCGAGCCACTTTACACAGTACACGAGGGTGACCAGCTTCGTCCGTATCAATTTGTACTGGAGCAAGCCGAAACGGTTACCATTGAAGGGCAGCCCGTAGAAAGCCTACGCTATTTTATAGATCGGAAGTCCAGCCGGCAGCTGTACTACTGGCTGTCTCCAAAATTGGACTATCTGGTCGTGAAGCTCAAACAGTTACGCAAAGGTAAAGTTAAAGCAGAAGGTGTTCTGACCCGCAGCTCGCTAAACCCATAACCAAATTTCATAGCGCCCAATACCCCCAAGGGGCTTAATGATCTTTGAGTTTCTTAACATTCATCTACACACCCAATTTGAAACCGATGAAAAACGATCAAGAACATCTGGCAATCGCGACTTCACCTGGTGATGAACCCTTGCTTCTCACACCCGGACCGCTCAGAACATCAACCACCGCCAAACAAGCGATCCTGCAGCTGTGGTCCCTGGCCTGTTGTATGACCTAACATCTCCATGCGTTATGTGACCTGCAATAATCGGAAGTACCGGTGGCCCGACAGACCCGTCGTTGTGATCTGCCTGGACGGCAGTGAACCCGGCTACCCGCTATCGGATGGGGGTGGTTATATCGACCGTGCCATTGAGAACGGTCAGATAAACCGTGGGTTGTTTCGAACCGCTGATGCCACAATTCCCAGTTTTACAAACCCCAACAACATTTCGATTGTGACTGGAACACCACCGGTCATTCATGGCATATCAGGCAACTTTTTCTACGACCTTGGATCGGACGCTGAAGTGATGATGAATGATCCTGCATTGCTACGTGTGGGTACGATTTTCAAAGCATTCCAAGATCAAGGTGCAAGAATCGCCGTCATCACGGCTAAAGATAAACTCAGGCGGATGCTTGGTCATGAACTAGATTTTGAGCAAGGTAGTGCGATATGTTTTTCCGCCGAAAAATGTCAACTGACAACACAGAGTGAAAACGGTATAGACGATGCCGACCAGCTAACTGACCTGCCACCACCGGACG